>Ga0131853_10000244_pt1 | contig 98235 bp, 96 predicted proteins | sample TergutLab28metaG_FD_92764 | JGI IMG/M metagenome (GOLD analysis project Ga0131853, IMG submission 92764) | Labiotermes labralis P1 segment gut microbial communities from Petit-Saut dam, French Guiana - Lab288 P1 (version 2) (version 2) | ecosystem: Host-associated > Arthropoda: Insects >...
GCTTAATCAGGATGTTTTTGTGGAGCGCGACCATATTACGCCGCGCGACATAACCTATGCCTTTGAATGCCCTAATTTCCTGCGTCATGTGCGGTTGCTGCTGGGCAAAGGTGCCAACGAGCCTATTTTCTGCTATGAGGTGGCGGATATTACAAGGCTTAATATTTTAGATAATTGGTGGGATACACTTGAAATTACAAGTCTTGCAGGCATAGAGTATTTTACGGGGCTTAAGAGTCTTCAAGCCATCTCTTGGGTACTAAATACAAGTACTGTAGATTTAACAAATAATGTTAATTTAGAGGAACTTGTTTTTGCATTTCCTAGAATAGAAGTTAATACCTTTGTGCAAAATTTTAATGAAAGTCAAGTATTAGTGGATCTGAATTTATCTAATAATACAAAGCTGCATACTCTGCTAATAGAGGTTAGTAATTTAGCTGATTTGGATTTGTCAAATAATAGGTATTTAAAAAATCTGACATTACAACAAACAGATATTACAGGCCTAGACTTATCAAACAATCATTATTTGCAAGGGCTTAACATAATAAGTCACCAGCTGGCAAATTTAGATTTATCAAACAACCCTTATTTGCAGAGTCTTAGTATATCCGGCTTCGGTCGGTTCCAGTTAATATTAACTGACTTGGATTTATCAAACAATCTATACTTGCGCGAACTCTCGTTATGGTGGACTCAACTAACAGGTCTGGATTTGTCACATAACAGATATCTAGAAACTCTTGACATTATCTCGAGCCAATTAACAAGTATAAATTTATCAAATAATCGTTATTTGCAAAGCTTAGACATTTCGGATGGTTTCTCCACAACAGTTCCTTTAGCCAGCATAGATTTATCAGGCAACCGTGATTTGCAGAATCTTAGATTAAGTGTAACCCAGATAACAAGTTTAGATTTGTCTAATAACCGTGAATTGCGGACAGTTAATCTAATGAGTGGCGGACTAACCAGCCTGGACTTATCCAATATGCAGCATTTATGGGAAGCATGGCTTTCACACAATCAATTAACAACCGTAAATGTATCTAACAGTGTAAACTTAAACCATCTCAGTGTTAATAACAACCGCCTGCAAAACCATGATTCAGTCATTGGCTGGCGTGAAATTGGGCTTGTGCTGAATCAGAGCTTCCTCTTCGGTACTCAAAGACCGTAATATTGCTTTTAGAAGGACGCACCAATGTAAGAGGTATAGTTGATTACAACAACCAAATATAAATTTAAACAATTGGAGGATTTATTATGAACATTATTAGAACCGCAGCAGTTGAATTATCTGAAATACCGGCAATAGCATATAAGCAAAAGCTTAAGTCGGGAGGTGCCGGAGTTAAGCTTATACGCCTTGATTGTGAGTCCAGTGCAGTTGCTACAATTGATAAAAGAAGCGGCGAGCCTGTGGCATATGGAAACATTGATGAGAATTTGTTTCCTTATGAAGCTTTTGAAGAGGCTATAGAGCTTACTGTAGGGCTTCCTTTTTCAGCTAGGGGCAAAATCAGCTTAAATGTTTCTTGTGATGCTGAAGATGAGGATTTAGTGGAAGAAGATGTTGTTAAAACAGATATGACTTTAAGTGATGAGTATTTAGCCATAGTCGAGCGTTATAGAGACGAAAAGGGTAAAATGAACTATTTGCTTATGAATAAAGACTTTATGTCATTTGCCTCTAAAAGCAAAGTTGTATCTGAAATGGTGGGGAAAATGGAACTCAATGATGATATATTGCTGCATATAATAAAGAACCGCGCCTCTCATATTGCAGGCAAAAAAGAAAGCCTTGAGGATAATGAAGTAAAAGCCCTTATTGAGGTTTTGGATGAAATAGATCCAAGAAGTGCCTTTAAAGAGCTTAAAGCGTATATAAACAGGCTATTATCAGCAGCCTCCGGAAAAGGTTCAAGTAAGAGAAGATAAGGAGGGATTAAATTGTTTGAAGTGAATGTATTCGAAAAACCGGCTTTTAATATTTTAGGCAAAAAAGCATGGCGTGAATTTAAATCTCCTGATGATGTAGCAAAGCTTTTTGAGGAAGCTCACGAAAGAGGGCTTATCGAAAAACTTAAAACCATAGGAAGCAGCGAAGTAACAAATTCAGCTTTTTTAGGGATTGCAATGGTGTCAGAGGGCGGCGGCATGGACTATTATTTTGCTGCGGAAGCTGCACCTGATAAAAAGGATGCTGAGCTTGTAAGCGTTAAAATCGAAGCTTCTCTCTGGGCTGTAATTAAAGGAAAAAATAGCACCTTGGAAGAAATTGGTGCCCTGGAGCAATATGGTTATGGTGAATGGCTTGAAGGTTCAGGCTATATTATTGCGGCAAATAAGCCTCAGATGAATGTATTTGTTTCAGAAGGGGGCGAAGGGCACGCGGAACTGTGGCTGCCTGTTGAGGAAGCAACGGCAGAAAACACTATGAAACTTAGACCTTATCTAACTTTTAACGGTCAATGCGAAGAAGCTCTGGAGCTTTATAAAAAAGCTTTCCAAGCTGAGGTTTTGCAATTGATGCGCTTTTCGGATATGCCTCCAATGCCCGGTTTTGAAATACCGGAAGAATTTAAAAGCAGGATACTTCAAGTAAGTTTAAAATTCGGCGCAGACTTTATTCGCATGTCCGATTGCGGTCCCGGACATCCTTTAAACGATGTGGAATCTGAGCGCATTTCAATAGCGGTGGAAACCACTGTAGAGAAAACTAAGCATGCCTTTGAGGTGTTATCGAAGGAAGGGCGGGTTGGTATGCCTCTTGGTGAGACGTTTTACAGCCCTCTTGCAGGCGTGGTTTTTGATAAATTTGGTGTAATGTGGAATTTTGTAGCACGAGCGTAAAATTTAAGCCCCTAAATGTATGTTTAGGGGCTTTTAAACTGAAATCCGAACAAAATAGCTGCTTTAGTGTTACTATATTTAGAAGAATTTAAGTATAAAAAGGAGAAAATAAATGGATAAGTATATTGACCTTCATATACATTCAAATTTTAGTGATGATGCACAGTACAGCCCTGAGGAATTAGTGAAAAAATGCAAAGAAGCAGGGATTCGTATTATGGCTATAGCCGACCACAACTCTGCAAAGGCTAATAAAAGAGCAAAGATTGCGGCAGAGTCATTAGGTATAAAATACATACCCGCTATTGAAATGAACGGTGTTTTTAATGGAAGGATTTTGCATATTTTAGGCTATGGAATAGACTATGAAAGCCCCGATTTTCATGAGTTTGAAGAGGGGTTAAAAGCTCAGCAGCCGGAGGCGTCCAGAGTGCGCCTTGAACTGACTATAGCACTGGGGTTTAACATAACTGCCGAGGAACTTGGGGATGTAGCTTGGACTGGGGAGCGTTTTGGGGAAGTATTGCTTGCCAAAGAGGAGTATATGGACAATGAACTACTAAAGCCCTACCGACCGGGTGGGGATAGGTCAAACAATCCTCTTGTTAATTTCTATTGGGACTTTTACTCTCAAGGAAAGCCTTGTTTTGTGGATGTTGATTACCTCCCGGCAAAGGAAGTAATAGAAATTATTCATAAAAATGGCGGTATTGCTGTTTTGGCACATCCAGGGCAAAATTTAGGAGATAACGCTGAAGTTTTGGAGGAGCTTCAATCTCTGGGGCTTGATGGCGTTGAAGCATTTACCAGCTACCACGATTTAAGTATGTCGAGGCTTTGGTATGAAAAAGCTAAGAGCCTAAATATGACAATAACTTGCGGAAGTGACTACCATGGCAAATTTAAGCCCAATATAAAACTGGGGGAAAGCGGCTGTTGGATAAACCTTAAGGAAATCGAACAAAAGATTAATTTTTGATTAATTAGACAAAATTCGCTTTCCAAAAGGCTTAAGCATTTGATATAATGAGGATGCTTAGGGGGTTGTGAAATATGGATTATTCCAAACAAAGTAACAAAAGACGTAAAAAAGGCTCGAAACAGCGGGCAAAAAAGAGTCGCAATAAGGTAGGAGTCATGATTTTTCGTATTTGTCTTTCTCTTATGATTATTGCTTCTTTCGGTGCTGTAGGGCTTGTTTTTGGTGCTTATGTAGGTATTATTGAAAACACTGTAGCCATTGAAAACTACAGGGCTGTTCAACCTGTGGATGCCATATCAATCGTATTTGACCGCCATGGTAATGAAATTGACCGCTTTATAGGGGCAGAAAATAGAGAATTCGTAACTTTACGAGAAATTCCTGAAAATATGCGAAATGCGATTATAGCAATTGAGGATGAGCGTTTTTACTCTCATAACGGTATTGATATGAGAGCTATTGCCCGTTCACTTCATCAAACTCTAATAGGTAATACCCAAGGGGCAAGCACTATAACTCAGCAGGTTATAAAAATGAGCAGGAATTTGCAGGCCAATGACTTGGAATCCAAGCTTCAAGAGCAATATCTTGCCGTTAGGTTTGAACAAATGCTTATTGACCAGCTTGGCTCAAGACGTGCCGCCAAGGATTATATACTTGAAGTTTATTTAAATTCTATCCCTATGCATCATAATATATCAGGAGTTCAGGCAGCGGCGCATTTTTACTTCGGGGGCAAAGATATTTCGGAGATAACTTTGGCTGAAGCTGTTGTGCTTGCAGGTATAACCAATAGGCCGGCAAGATATGCTCCTACTATTAACCCTGAAAATAATAGAAACAGAGCTAATCTGATACTTGATAATATGCTAAGGCTTGAATTTATAGATGAAGAGGAGTTTAGACAAGCCCACCGTGAGCTTGACACTTTGTATGACAGGGTTACTCAGTTTCGCGGAGCCGGAGCAGTGGCTGATACTACAGGTCAGCATATTCACAGCTGGTTTATGGACGCGCTCATTGAGCAGCTTATTGAAGATTTGCAAACCATTGGTTATACCCGCCAATCAGCTTCTAACAAGGTTTTTAACGGCGGGCTTAGGATATATACATCTAAAGACATGACCATGCAAAGTATTATGGATGAAGTGTTTATGGATGATTCATTCTTCCCACAGCGGGATTTTGAAATTGATGTTACCTATTTTTTATCCGTAAGAAATAATATTACAGGTCAAACCTATCATTTTGAAGAGAACGAGCAGGTTGGCAGTGTGGAGGAGCAGGAGGAATTTCTCCAGTCTGTAAGGGATAGGCTGGTTACGGCTAATACGACCCTTATTGCCGACAGATATGTGGCTCATCCTCAGCCTCAAGCTTCGATGGTTATATTAGACCAGCATACAGGGCAGGTTAGGGCGGTTATAGGCGGTCGCGGCGAAAAGGTTACAAATCGTGCATTTTGCAGGGCAACTCAATCTACAAGGCAGCCGGGCTCCGTTTTTAAAGTCCCGGCAGCTTTTGCGCCGGCTATAGACTTAGGGCTTATGGGTGCAGGCAGCATAATAGTTGATGAGCCTTTTTCAGTTGCGATGCCGGGTCAGCCTAATTACGAGCCCAGGAATTGGTGGGGGTCTGCTTGGCGCGGCCCTGTTACCGCACGCCGTGCCATTGCTGATTCGATGAATGTTGCTACGGTCAGAACTATGGTTGAAACAGGGGTTGATGTTTCTTTTGATTATTTATTGCGCTTTGGCTTCACTACTTTGGTTGACGGTGAAGTTAGAGGGGGCATGAGATTTTCTGACAGAGGTCCGGCAACGGCTCTAGGCGGTCTTACCGACGGTGTTACACAGCTTGAAGTTACCGCTGCATACGCGGCAATGGCTAACGGCGGCATATATAGAAGACCAATGTTTTATACGAGAGTATTGGATATCGACGGTAATGTAATACTTGAATCCGACCCGGAAAGGGATAGTCATGTGGTTATTAGAAGCACGACTGCGTATTTGCTAACCAATATGATGATTGATACTACAATAAACGGTACCGGCGGTCAGGCTCGTTTCAGAGAGGTTAGGATACCTGTTTCAGGCAAAACAGGAACAAGCCAGAACACGAAGGATTTAACCTTTGTTGGATATACTCCTTATTATACAGCGGGAATATGGATGGGTCATGACAGAGACAATTTTATCTCTGAAAGCGGCAGCCCTCATTTAGTTATTTGGCGTACTATTATGGAGCGCATACATGAGGATTTTACGCCCAGGAATTTTGATCGCCCAACAGGGATTGTAAATGCTACCCTTTGCAGGGATTCAGGTCTATTAGCTATACCCGGCGTATGTAATCAAGATATTCGAGGCAACAGGACAGTAAACGATATTTTTGCGGCAGGCTCTGTACCTACCCAATCTTGCGATGTTCATGCATCTGTAACTATTGATACAGCCACAGGATTCCTTGCAAGTGCTCAAACACCGGCTAATCGCTTGAGAACTATAATAGGTATAATTGTTCCTGATGATGAAGTGGGTTATAGCGATCATGAAATCCCAGCATCAATGGCTGCGGGAGATCCTAGTGTGAGGCTTAACAACAGTTTTGCGACAATACCATCAAGTGATGAGGGTACTTGGGAGATTGATCCGGTTACAGGTGAGCTTGTGTTTGTGCCATATGATGACCCTCAAGGGGATTATGATAATATGGATAATAATATGGGAGTTGACCCAATTTCCCCGAATCAACCGCCGGCTACTCCGGGAGGTACGGATGTGCCGGAACGGATAGTGCCGTCGATACCTTTTGCCCCAACTCAGCCTGGGGGATGGTCGTATACACCTTCAAATGTAGAGCAAACGCCGCCTTTTGAGGATGTGCCGCCTTTTGAACCTAATGCTCCGTCGAATACGGGCAATAATCAAGACACGTCGCCGCCGCCTAGCTTATTGCCACCGGTTGGCTAATGATTGTAGGGAGATGCAATATGGAATTTTTTAGCAATACTGCCTAAAATGTAGAAGTATAAAAAAAGCCGATGACTGACTTTACCAGCGTCATCGGCTTTTGACTATTAAAGTAATTAATTACTTAATCTTGCTCTTCACCATCACCAAAAAACTCATAAAAAGCATTTGAAGCTTTTTGGAACTCATCGTCATCCTCAATTAAGGCTAGAGTTATATCTCCTTCACCTTCTTGAGAAAACTTATAAATAAGGGCTTCATCACTATCAATAGGCACAAGAGCTATATATTCCTTATCATCCACATCAAAAGTGCCTAATATGTTGCATTCCAGCTCCGAATCATCCTCCAAAGTTAATGTAACAGTTGGAATAGGCTCGTCACATCCACAGTTTTCATCACAAATATGTTCGTTTTTTTCCACAGCTTTTTCTCCCTTCGTAAATGGACATCAAATCTAAACTATTTCAATGCCTAACGCAAAATATAAAACAAGCCCTGTAACCCCTGCAAAGAGCATTACTAAAACAGGGTTTAACTTAAACTTCCTAAGTATAAAAAATGATGCCACAAAAAGGAATAAGCCCACAAAAGCTGCCGTATCTAAGTTTTGCAAATTTCTTGGGGCGATATCCCATATAGCTGTCATAAAAATATTAAGACCTGCAACAGATATTAAAGCCACAACGGCAGGGCGTAAACAGCTAAGTACACCTTGCATAAGAGCAAGGCTCTTATATTTAGTATAAAGTTTAACCATAATAAGAGAAATCGAAACAGGCGCGGTAACACAGCCAAGAGTAGCAACGATAGAACCTGGAATACCTGCCATCCGCGTGCCTACAAAAACAGAGGCATTTATCGCAATAGGACCCGGAGTCATTTGGGATATGGCTAGTATATCATTAAATTCTGTTTGGGTCAGCCATTCTCTGTTTGTAATTATCTGCTCCTCAATAAGAGGTAATGCGGCAAACCCGCCCCCTAGGCTAAAAAGCCCAACTTGAAGGAAGCTAACATAAAGGTCAAGAAGCACTCCAAAATCCATCTAAGCCCCTCCTCCTTTCTTTTGCATATACAAGGTTGTAAAAAGCCCTATAAGACCGCAGCATATAATTATGAAAGCCACATTTATGCCTATAAAGAAAGCGGCGACAAAAGCGGCAAACATAATAATTATTGGCAGTATTTTTTTGCCTTTAAATACATTCGCGCCCATGCCGTAAGCCACATCAGCTATTACAGCGGCAATACCCGCCTGCATAGCCCTAAGTACTATCCTAACAATTGTATTGTCTCTAAATGCCTCATAAGCAAAGGAAATAGCCGTTATTATGATAAGCGGGGGCAGCATTGCGGCAAAAACCGTTATAAAGGCACCTTTAACACCGGCAAGCCTATAGCCTATTAAAGTTGAACAGTTAATTGCAACAGGTCCCGGAGTTGACTGAGCTATTGCAACCAAGTCCATTATCTCATCATCTTCAAACCAGCCAAGCCCTTCTGCAAACTTTTTCTTCAAAAGAGGGACAATAACGAAGCCGCCGCCAAATGTAAACAGGCATACGGTAAATACTGCGCTAAACATTGTCCAGTAAAACTTTAAGTCTTTTTGTTCAATAGTTTTTTCCATAAGACCCCTCATCGTTTATTTAGGACATGTAGAGACTAAGCTGTTGGACATCTCACCGCATCCCTCTTTGCCTGGCTTTGCAGGCTTTTCGGAGACTTGCCAAGCCCATTAGTCTCAACACGACCTAGTATTTTTAAATTTCAACCCATCCACAGGTGCCGTTTGCTTTTGCATATATCATATTTCCAAACTTATTTACAACGGATATTGCATCCCCTGCGTTTAGCGGTAAATAATAGTCTGTACCAAAGTTGCCGTTACAAAGATTGCCCTCATTATCAACCCAAACAGTGCTTTTGGGTATGGAGATTAACTTTCCTGTTTTAAGATGCTTATATGTACTGAATATTTCTCCTTCCTCTACAAGCTCGACAAACCTGTCAAGCCAAGTTATATTCAAGCTCCCGCCTTTTGCGGTCTGAGGCTTTTCCACTGTGATAGTAGTGGAATTGTCAACATAATCAAATGAAAACTTGCCGTCTTGGATTACAAAGGCATTTAACTGTCCTGAAATAATATTTATATGCCCGCCGTCAATTGAAATAATCCGGCTTTCCTCATTAACAACAGGGTTAAAACAAGGAATTTCATGGGTGTAACTTACAACCGACCAATGCCCTGTAATAACATATTTATCAAATTTTAAGCCTTTTTCCATAAAGGCGTCGTTTTTCGTACAAGATTTCATATCTTGTTCACTTAAATCATTTGAAGTAAGCCCGCCGTGGACAAATATATGATCTTTGGATTCTATTATATGCGGCAAATTTTCAAGCCACTCTATCTCTGCACTATCAAAACAATTTTCAATCACATAGTCGCAATTACCTCTTAAAACATGTACATTAGGGTTTTTGGATAACTCAATAATAAATTTAAGGGTACTGTGACCGCTAATTTCATCGGATCTTGTATAATAAAGATCCCCAAGAAGAATAAGAATATCATCTTCGCAGTAATTAACTTTATCTAAAAGCCTCTTAAATAAAACAATATCACCGTGTATATCGCTTATACAAACAAGCCGTTTATCCTGCGGGATATCTATCTGCTTTATCTTTGCCTTCATTACCCATCGGCTCCTTTCAGTTTTTCAGCCTGATCCGTGGTAATTAAGGTATCCATAATCTCGTCCAAATCGCCGTCCAGCACACCGTCAAGTCTATGCAAAGTAAGACCTACTCTATGGTCGGTTACACGACCTTGAGGGAAATTATATGTCCGTATACGCTCAGATCTATCCCCTGTACCTACCTGAGATTTACGCTCAGCAGACAACTCGCTTTGCTGTTTCTCAAGCTCCAGCTCATACAATTTAGCCCTTAAAATTTTAAGAGCTTTATCTTTATTCTTAAGCTGACTTTTCTCGTCCTGGCAGCTTACGACTATCCCGCTGGGATTATGGGTAACGCGAACAGCAGAATCCGTAGTATTAACGCTTTGCCCCCCGTTGCCTGAAGAGCGGAAAACATCAATACGTACATCATTCATATCAAGTGCAACATCAACCTCCTCAGCTTCAGGAAGCACTGCGACAGTCACAGTGGATGTGTGAATACGCCCGCCGGACTCTGTTGTGGGAATGCGCTGAACCCTGTGAACACCGGACTCATACTTAAGCCTGGAATAAGCACCCCTGCCATTAATCATAAACACAACTTCTTTAAAGCCACCAAGATTATTTTCGTTTGACGAAAGAATTTCAGTTTTCCAACGTGTACGCTCAGCATACATGGAATACATGCGGTAGAGATCCCCTGCAAAAAGTGCCGCCTCGTCTCCCCCTGCGCCGCCGCGTATTTCAACGATAACATTTTTTTCATCATTAGGATCCTTAGGAAGGAGGAGTACTTTAAGCTCTTCTTTAATAAGCTCGTATTTTTCCTGATTTTCTTTAAGTTCTTCTTTAACCAATTGCCTAAACTCATCATCAAGATTTTCGTTAAGCATTTCCTTGCCTTCCAAAACAGAGTCGCTAATTTTTCTATATTCCTGATACTTAGAAACCACAGGAGTAATAGCACTGTGCTCCTTCATAAGCTCACGCCAAAGGTTTTGGTCTTTAATTGTGTCGGGAGAATTAATCCTCTCCGATAATTCGTTATATTTTTTTTCAAGCTCCGAAAGCCTGTCAAACAAAGCAAACACGCACCTTTCTAACATATTAGCTCTACTTTATATTTTTACCGAAAATCAACGTTCTGTCAAGTCCTGCAAGGTCTTTAAGGCTGGAGTAGGGGATGAAATTTTCCTTGCCAAAGATACCAATCACATCATTTTTTTGAGTTGAGCCAATTTCTACAAATATTTTGCCTGCAGGGGTTAAATAATTCTTTGCAGACTTAGCTAAAACCCTGTAGAATAAAAGCCCATCCTCACCGCCGTATAAAGCCATGTGAGGCTCGTAATTAGCTACGTTTTCGGGCAGCTCTGCCATTTCATTTTTACTTATATAGGGTGGATTTGAAACAATTAAATCGAATTTTTTTTCGATGTTTTCAAACATATCACTTTCGATGCAATCTATACATATACTGTTTTTTTCGCTGTTAATTCGAGCTATATCAAGGGCTTTCCTAGAAATATCCGCTAAAGTGACTTTAATTTGCGGACAATGATGTGCTATGCTTATGCCAATAGCCCCGCTGCCGGTGCATATGTCTAAAACTGTCTCGACATTGTTTTCCATAATACTTTTTATAGCTGCCTCTACAAGGGTTTCCGTATCAGGGCGTGGGATTAACACATTTTCATCAATATAAAAATCAAGTCCCATAAACTCCACATGATTTATGATATAAGCAATAGGCATAAAATTACGACGTTTTTCGATGATTTTGTGGAATAGTTCAAATTCGTCAATAGATAAAGTATATTTATTCTTTGTTATAAGCTGCTCGCGGCTTATTTTTAACACATAAGCCATAATAATATCAGCATCTAACGCCCAGGAGATTATACCAGCCTCTCTTAGCAGTCTCTTTCCCTCTTTTAGCACATTTTCCAAAATCCTATTACTCATCTTCATCTTGCGAAGACTCCTTCGCCAGAACGGCTTCGGTTGCCAATATAGCACATTCTATCTGATCTTCGTCAGGCTCTTTTGTGGTCAGTCCTTGCAATTTAATCCCAGGATAGCTTACGATTTCCACAAATTTGGATTTAGAGCGTCCTGCCCACCTAAGAACCTCATAGGAAACCCCCGCAATAAAAGGCACAAACAAAAGCCTGGAGGCAATCCTTATTACAGGGTCATCAGTCCTGACAAACAGGAAAAATATCATAGAAATAACCATAACGAAGAGTAAAAAGCTGGTTCCGCAGCGCTTATGGTACCTTGAATGGCGCGCTACATTATCAACAGTAAGCTCTTCTCCGTGTTCAAGGCAGTTGATGGTCTTATGCTCTGCGCCGTGATATTCATAAACCCGCCTCACATCTTTGTTTAGAGAAACTAAATATATATAGCAAAGAAATATTATAAAGCGCACAATACCTTCTATTATACCGAATGCCCAGCTGTGTCCCGTTAAAAAAGTTATCCTTGTAAAAAATCCCCCTATAAATACAGGAAGCATTATAAAAAGACCTATGGATAGGACGATGGCAATTAAAACGCTTATAAAAATTACTATTTCGTTTAATTTATCCCCCAGTTTTTCAGTTAAAAACTTCTCTATTTTTCCGGGCTCGCTGGTATCATCGTCAAGCCCAGCAAGCTCAGCCGAGCGGGTTATAATTTTAAAACCCAATGCCATAGAGTCAACAAAAGCAAGAATACCCCGCAAAACAGGTATTTTAGTAAGCGCAGGATTTTTCTTTTTAAGGAAGGCATCTTCAACGACTATATTGCCGTCACTGCCTCTAACCGCAAGGGCATACGCGGTTTTACCCCGCATCATAACCCCCTCGATAACCGCTTGACCGCCTAAATTTGTAGGTTTTTCTTTTTCCATAATTAATTATACCTCATTATATAATACAAAAGAGCCGGACCTTGCATCCTCCCGGCTCTTGTCTGTCTTATTACATATTGTATTTCTTTTTGAATTTTTCTGCCCTGCTGCCTTCACCTACCATAAGCTTTTGGCTGCCTGTGTAGAAAGGATGGCATTTAGAGCATACCTCAACACGGATATTTTCTTTAGTTGAGCCGGCTATAAATTCATTACCGCAGTTGCACTTTATCTGAGCTTGGAAGTACTCAGGCTGAATATCAGTTTTCATATCAGTTCACCTCAGTTTTCCCTTTGAAATACGTTTTGGCATTTCATGAGGATAATTTAAATTAACGAACGCCACTATAGTAAAACACCATAGGTGTTAAGCTATAGCAAACACAACATTAAAATTTTAGCATAAGTTTTGAGTATCGTCAAGTCTTAATTAAGCTAATTACAGGGCAAACGAATGAAGGGTTCGCCCTTCGCCGAAATCAGGATTTCGATTAAAATCTGTGATGCAAATTACAAATCTCAGCAATTATTTTTTCATGGGTTTGCCCGAGTGCTAATTACCTTCTTTAAACATTTTATCTCGTACCTGTAAAAAATCTCCTGCAAAGCCTTCTTCCGCATGAGCCATGTCTACCTATCGTCTGCGAAGGGGTGTACGCGAAGCAGGGGAATCAAAGAAACTAATCCAGAGCTCTCCGCCGTTCGCGCCGGAATAGGTAATCCTTCTTCCGTCAGGTATGACAAACATTGCCCTGTGTCCTCTTGTTCTCAATGGTCCCATGCTTTCGGTAAAAGGCTTTAATAAACTTTCTGCAAGGGCATAATAATTTGCAACTATTTCTTCTGCTGTTAAGTTTATATATATTAGCTGGTGCGGCACTAAATCAAACTCATGAATTATGTTAATTCCACTTGGCGGTATCTGTATTGTACCTAAAGATGGTTCAAAGGGTCTATACTCGCTATAGTTTAATATTAGGGTATTATACGTTTGGCGTATATCAGACCCTGCAATAATAGTCCTCTCATCACCAAGGAACCCAGATATAACCTGAAACTCTATTCTTTCTATGTAAGGACGTAATATAGGGTTGTTATATATACGATGCTGTAAATCCTTATGATGGCTAAACACATCCAACTGGTTTTGCAAGGTGTCGCTATACCCTTCTCTGCTGGTGTCATGTAAAATGAAAAAATACATTTCTTCAGTGTCACAAAATGCCCGCCATACTGTTTGGGTGCGCGCCGGCACAGTGTACATAAAATTCGTGCGCTCATTAAAAAATGTTCTGGGGACACGATGACGTGGAATGTAATGGTTTTCCAATAATTCTATTCTTGAAAAACCCTCCCCATATGTTTCCGCCAGGTGCAGGGCAACTCCTTCGTCTGAGGGTCGGTAATTAAATCTGACCGTCTGGGCACTGGGTGGAGCACACGAAGAAAGGATTAAAATAAATGCAGCACTTGCCACGATTTTCAATAATTTGCTATATGCCATAATAACTATCTCCTTGTCGGCACGCCTTAGCTAGTATCTTCACATTTTTCATACTCTTCATACAAAACGAGGAGACGCCCTTCCGCCTCTTCTCTTTCTTTGTACAACTCGGCAGTTCTCTCATAGTCCGAGGCAATACTAGGATCCTCAAGCTGGGTACTTAACTTCTCTATCAGAGCCTCTGCACCCACAATATCAGACTCAAGGCGTTTTTTACGGTTTTTTTGTTTTCTTAAAGCCGCTTCTTTCTCTTTTTTTAATTGCCAATCACTTTTTACTTCGATTTCAGCTGCTGATGAAAGTGCATTCATTTGCATCTCATTTTTTTCTAACTGCTCCTTTTTATGGACGTAATAGTCGTAATCCCCTAAGTAAGCAGCTAGATTGTATCCATCCATTTCAAAAATTTTAGTGGCAATGGAATTTATGAAATACCGATCATGAGAGATGAAAAGTATAGTACCCCCAAATCCTCTGAGGGCATCTTCCAATATTTCTTTTGAGACAATATCCAAATGGTTTGTAGGCTCGTCCAAAAGCAAGAAATTAGCGTCAGAAAGCATAATTTTAGCAAGAGAAACCCGCCCTTTTTCCCCTCCTGAAAGACTGCCGATTTTTTTATACACATCATCCCCATAAAAAACAAATGCTGATAAGATATTTCTTATCTCGCCTATGTTAAGCTTTGGATAAGCGTCGGATATTTCTTCGACAATAGTTTTGTCAGGGGATAAATCTTTAAGGCTTTGATCATAATAGCCGACCTTTACTTTGTGTCCCAGCTTTATCTCTCCGGTATCCCCTTCATGCTCACCTGTTATAATCCTAAACAATGTAGTTTTTCCTATACCATTTGGTCCTATAAGAGCTGTTTTGTCACCTTTTTTAATTTCCATTGAAAGCCCGCTAAACAGCCGATTGTCGCCAAAGCTTTTAGCTAGGTTATCAATAAACATTACATCATTGCCGCTTTCTATTTTAGGAGTCAAATTAATACGGATTTTATCAGGAAGATTTTCAGGTTTTTCAAATTTCTCCATTTTTTCTAACTGTTTTTCCTTGCTTTGAGCTCTGCGAACTTTTTTCTCATTACCGTAAGAGCGTAGGAGACGAGCGGCATCTTCCTGTTTTTTGATAACTTTTTGCTGGTCTAAATAATGTTTAAGAGCGTGTTGTCTTAAAATCCCTTTTTCATTGGCATAGAAAGAATAATTACCGCTAAACATAGAGGCGTGCTTATTTTCTATTTCCAAAACTTTATTTATGGTTTTGTCGAGAAAATAGCGGTCATGGGAGATTACAACAACAGACTTTGGGTAGTTTTTAATAAAATCCTCCAGCCATTTAATGGAGCTAATATCCAAATGGTTTGTAGGCTCGTCCAAAAGTAAAAGGTCAGGGCTTGTCAAAAGAAGCTTGCCTAAAGCCACACGTGTTTTCTGACCGCCGCTCATTATTGATATTGGTTTATCCGCCTCTCCGGCAAAGCCAAGCCCCGCGATAACTCCCCGCACACGGCTCCTATATTCATAGCCGTTATTTTTTTCAAATTCAAAATCAGCCTTTTCGTATTCAGTCATGTATAGGTTAAGCTCATCTTCTGAACTTTCGGATATTTTATGGCTTAACAAAGACAGTTTTTCTTCAAGGGCTTGTATATGAGCAAAAACCGATAAAAGCTCATCCTCTAAAGTGTTTTGCTCATTTAAACTGCTAAGTTGTGCGATATACCCACTGGATATGCCTGATGGTATAGATATATTGCCGGTGTCTGCCGTAAGCTCACCTGTTATAATTTTAAGCAAAGTGGTTTTACCAGCACCATTTACGCCGACAATCCCTAACTTATCGCCATTATTTATATGAAAGCTAATATTTTCTATAATCAAATCCGCGCCGAATGATTTTGATATACCGGAAGCTGAAAGAATCATGAAATTGCTCCTTTATGTTTCCTAGTGCCAAGTTATGCCGTCACTAATTACAAGATACGACTCTCCTAGCCCTATGCCAATGTTAGTGGTACGAACTTAAACTATATCTTAGCATAAAAAACCACATTGAAGCATTGCGGTTTTTCATGCTCTATTGAAGTTTAAATTCGCACTTGGTGCGAACTTAAACTATATTCTAAACCTGCGGAAGTTTAAGTTTGCACTCGGACAAGTCTAGTATATCAACTTACTCTAAGATTGACAATATTTAACTTAAAGGTTATACTTAGATTGTAGATTTTTAACAATCTTTTTGGAGGTTGATATAAATGAGTTTTAATAAAAATATTTCCTTGGCTGTTATTAAAAGGCTTCCAAGATATTATAGATATTTAGGGGATATTCTTGATGATGGGATAACCCGTATCTCATCTAAAGAAATTTCTCAGAGGATGGATATTACAGCCTCCCAAATCCGCCAGGATTTAAATAATTTTGGCTGTTTCGGGCAGCAAGGTTATGGGTATAACACCGAGCTTTTATATGGCGAGATTAAAAAGATTTTAGGGCTTGAAAAGCAGTATTCCATGATTATTGTTGGGGCAGGTAATATTGGACAAGCCCTTGCTAATTATATAAATTTTCAAAAGAGAGGGTTTAATTTTATAGCACTCTTTGATGCTAATCCTAAATTAATAGGTCTTACAGTGCGCGGTATTGAAATATATGATGTGGATAAACTTGCGAAATATCTTTCAAATATTCCTGTAGATATTGCGGTTTTGGCTATTCCCAAAAACGCGGCACATGATGTTGCACAGATATTAATAGATGGCGGCGTAAAAGGTATTTGGAATTTTTCTAATATAGATATAAAAACTCCTGATGATGTTAAGGTTGAAAATGTTCATTTAACGGATTCTCTTATGACTTTATCCTATAAGTTAAATGAGCAGGAAATTTTATCGAGGCTTAACAGACCTGCACACTAACCTCATTACGCCTCATTTTCGGCTTCTTCTCACTTAGAAAAAACCTCGAAAATTCGACGAAAGCAGGTTAGCGGACAGGTCTAATAGTTAAAAATTTTATGGCGGCACCAAGGAAGAAGGTCAGTATATCAAAGCGGTTAACCATATTGTCGCTATCTTTGTAAATATCGGCGGCTTGGGTATATAGTTGGTCGAAAATATAGTCAAGGTCTTTAGGGCTGTACAGATGGTGAATGCGTGCTGCAGTATTTTGAAATAAAACGCTTAAATTACTGCGGGCTTTAAGCTTAAATTTGCCCATATCATCTATTGTCCAATTAAAATAAAGGTGCCCATTAGGCGGTGTTTGAAGTCCATAAGGTCTTATATACCGCATATTTTTTTTGTAGTACAAAATGTTTTGCCCAAAAAGCACTGATGACACCAAAGCATCGGTAGGCGAAAAGCGGTATGTTTTATGCTGTATGAGCAATATACTTTTATAATATTTAGCTATAAACTCCTTTGAAAAGCCGGGTCCGTCAAAATTAATTATACTGCGGATATTTAATTTATGCTCTATATCGCTCATAATAGCGGCACTAAGAGCAAGATGCCCGCCTTTTGAATGACCTACAAGTCTGAATATGCCTTTATGTTTATCCATTTCTTCTTGAAGATAATTAAGAGCAAGCTGCCTTGACGGCAAATCTTGTTGAAAAATTTTAATACTTTCATACCAGCCTTCGAGAGAGTCGTCGGTGCCTCTGTATGCTATTAAATACTCTCCACGACCAATTTTAAAGGTGAAAGCACTAAATTGGCAAAATTCATTGTTGTTATAAATAAAATTTACAACTTTTATATCTTTGTAACGATTATTTTTGGCTATATGGCTAAAAAAGCGTAGATGCCTTCCGTAATCACCATTCTTACTAAAGCCAAAGCGGATGTTTAGAAGATCGTTATTATCTACATCTATCAGCATTTTAGATATCTCTCCCATAGTTTTACCTATAGGGTCAATTGAAAAGCTGCCTCTAAACCTGCGTACATCAGGGCCTTGCGGGGCAAAAGAAAAGATAGCGAAAACCAAGCCGTCAATCTCATTATAACGGTGGCTTTCGCTAATTTGCGGCATATTATAATTTGATAAATATCCTAATATATTTTTATTCATTAGCTCCTATTTTGGAGGTCTCGGCCCCACAAATTGATAATAATCGGTTTTTATATTTCCGTTATATAATTTTCTTTTCTTTGCTGCTCTTCTCTTCATATATTCCTCTATTTCTTCATCTGTAGTAAGAATATACATAGACCATGTCTTATTTTCATCCATAAAGCGTCTAAATCCGGTGTAGAGGGTTTTTATCTCGTCAAAATTACCTATCCGCGCGCCGTAAGGCGGGTTTGATATTAAAACGCCGTATTCCCCTAAAGCCTTAAAATCCGCCGCCCCATGCACTTCAAAGGTGATTACATCATCGACTCCCGCAAGCTCGGCATTAATTTTTGCCTGAGTAATAGCGTCAGGATCAATATCGGAGCCGTAAATTTGGGCGATTGGCTCTGTATTTACCATGGTATAAGCTTCCCTGCGGACTTCCTGCCAGATGGAAGCCGGGATAAACGACCAGTTTTCAGCCTGAAAATTTCGTGTCAAACCGGGGGCGATATTTTTTGCCATCATAGCCGCTTCTATAGGTATTGTACCTGAGCCACACATAGTATCGGCAAGAATGCGGTTTTTATTCCAATAACTTAGCTCGATTAAAGCATGGGCAAGGGTTTCTTTTAAAGGGGCGGTAACGGCACTCTCTCTATAGCCGCGCTTATTTAGACCGGAGCCTGTAGTATCAATTGCTATAGTGACTTTATCTTTTAGTATACCTACTTGGATTTTATATTCAGTGCCGGTTTCCTGGAACCACTCTTCATCGTATTTTTCCTTAAGCTTTTCCACAATAGCTTTTTTAGTTATAGCTTGACAATCGGAGACAGAAAAGAGCTGAGAGCGCACGGATTTTCCGGTAACGATAAATTTAGCGTCTTTTTCGAGCAGATCCCCCCAAGGCAGTGCTTTAACCCCTTGAAATAAATCCTCAAAGCTTAAAGCTTCAAACTCACCAAAGTTAATCATAACCCTATCAGCACTGCGAAGCCATAAATTAGCTTTTGCGATTGCCTTGGTATCCCCCGTAAAATCAATTCTGCCATCAGAAGTTTGAATATTTTCCATACCAAGCTTTTCAAGCTCGCGCACTACAACGGCTTCAAGTCCAAAAGTAGTTGTTGCAATAAGTTTAAAATTAGTCATAAGTCCCCCGTTTCATTAAGATTAACAAAAGTATACAACAAAATACTTGATAAAGCTATGATAAAGCTATAAACTTTTTATTGAAGATTGTGAAAAGGAGAAAATTATGTACAAATTACTAGCAAGTGAAGGGCGTGCAAAGCGAGGGGAACTCCAAACAATCCACGGAGTGATACAGACCCCTGTGTTTATGAATGTAGCAACTCAGGCAGCTATTAAAGGAGCCCTTTCAAGTGAGGATTTGGAGAGGATAAATACTATCGTTGCTCTTTCAAACACTTATCATTTGCATATACGTCCCGGTGATGAAATTATAAAAAAACTTGGAGGGCTTCATAAATTTATGGCTTGGGATAAGCCAATATTAACTGATTCAGGGGGGTTTCAGGTTTTTTCCCTTGCTTCTTTACGTAAAATTAAGGAGGAAGGGGTCTATTTCTCATCTCATGTTGATGGGCATAAAATATTTATGGGACCTGAGGAAAGTATGCAGATACAGTCTAATCTGGCATCAACTATAGCTATGGCTTTTGATGAATGTATACCTTACCCTGCAACGAAAGAATATGTTAAAAACTCCATAGACTTAACTACAAGATGGCTTGTACGCTGTGTAAGTGAGATGAAGAGGCTAAACCTAATGGATGATACTATAAATAAAAATCAACTGCTATTTGGTATAAACCAAGGGGGAGTTTATGAAGATATGCGTATTGAACACGCAAAAATCATAAGTGATATGAACCTTGACGGTTACGCTATAGGAGGGCTTGCCGTTGGGGAATGCCATAGTGAAATGTATAGCATACTTGAAGAGGTAGTGCCTTATTTGCCTAAAGACAAGCCAACTTATTTAATGGGAGTAGGTACGCCGGAGAATTTATTGGAAGCAGTGGATAGGGGTATAGACTTCTTCGATTGCGTACTTCCGGCGAGAAACGGCAGGCATGGGCATGTTTATACAAACGAGGGTAAGCTTAATCTCCTAAATGCAAAGCATGAGCTTGATGACAGCCCAATTTCCGAAGAGTGTAATTGCCCTGTATGCGCCAATTATTCCCGCGCTTATATGAGGCATTTGTTTAAGGCAAAGGAAATGCTTGCTATGCGCCTTGCGGTTATGCATAATTTGCATTATTTTAACAATCTTATGGCAGAAATGAGAGAGGCATTGGAAGCGGGACGGTTTTCACAGTATAAAAAAATGCGCCTTGAGGGGTATAAACTATGTTAGAGTTAATAGTTGTTCTTGTAATTTGGAATATTTTAGTATTTATTTTATACGGAATCGATAAAAGAAGAGCGGTAAAAGGCAAGTGGCGTATAAGCGAGAATATGCTGCTTACTTGTGCATTTATCGCGGGGGGCATAGGTGCGTTTATGGGAATGATGATTTTTAGACATAAAACTAAAAATATAAAATTTAAAACCTTTGTTCCCCTTGCTCTTGTGATAAATATTGCAGCAGCTGTATTTGTTTATGGGGAAAGAGGCATTGAGGAAAATGTATTCGAACAAGAGCCCGCTTACATAAGAATAACCCCGTCAGAGGCTCGTGAAATGATGCACTACGGCGAGGATGTTGTTATTTTAGATGTTCGCACAGCGGAGGAGTTTGCAGATGGGCATATTGCAGGTGCTGTTTTACTTCCTTCAAATGTAATAGAGGCTGGAGCAGGGGAGGTTATACCTGACAGGGGTCAAACTATTTTAGTCTATTGCCGAAGTGGTGCAAGGAGTGCCGCCGCCGCAAGGATATTGATTGAAATGGGATATACCGCTGTTTATGACTTTGGCGGAATAATGGATTGGTCTTATGAAATTGTGAGGTAGAAGTATAGGTTAAAAGTAATCAAATTGTTTATTTTGTAAGGATGTGATGAAAATACATAAAAGTAAAAGTATTGTGTTTGGAATTATAGTTATGTTTATTTTTGGTGTTTTTGTTGGCTGCTCAAGTCAGAATATATATGTAACAACGGATACGGTTTCAATTTTGTTTGTAGGCAACAGCCATGTGCGTACTGGCAATATTCCGGGGCAATTACAAGCACTTGCAAGGTTAAATGGCATTGAAATGATATATGTAGACGTTTCCAGAAATGGTGTAAATTTAGATGGCACTATGCGAGATAACGCTATAGAAGAAATGCAAAAGGGAAATTTTGATTATGTTGTCATGCAAGCGAGGGGCAGGAGCTTAATAAATGATACTGACTGGTTTTTAGAGGATATTCGGGCTTTTAGTAAACAGATAAGAGAACACGGAGCAATACCGGTGCTGTATAGCCCTGCATGGGCGAACATAAACGGACAGCCTAATGAAGAATTGCAAGAGATATTAACCAAAGCGCATAAACAAGCAGCGTATGAGAATGACCTTATTTTAATAAACGCAGGTGACGCTTGGATATATGTATACAGAAATATACCCGGGCTTTCTTTATACGCAAGAGATGGCACTCATGCAAACCATGCAGGGGCGTTTCTTACCGCAAATGTGTTTGCTGCTGCATTGTTTGATTTGCGTATCGAAAATATCCCAACAGGCAATGTAGTGGACAACCTGCCGATGTTAAATATTATCACTTTTGCAGGGCTTGCAATTACGATGCTTTTTGCGGCATATTGCCTTGTAAAAAAACAGCCTTTGCAAATTAAAAAATCAATAATGGGGATGGTAATACCTGTGATACTCCAATTATGAGTTTTTTCCCGCATATATTTAGATTTACAGAGAGTGGTAACCGGCTATTTTTGCTATACTTGGCAATACTCATTCTTTTAATCGTGACGCTTTATTCAATTTATCAGTTTGTACGGATTAAGTTTGTGGAGAAGCAGCCGTGCAGTATGGCAAGAAAGTATATCTTATATATTCTTGTTTGTATTATTGTTTATAGTTTAACCTTTATACCGGTCTTGGAGCTGCGGCTGCCTATATATAGAGGTGAAGATGCTCCTGTACTTGCTGAGACTGTTTGGAATTTTATTAATTCCTTCTAAATAGAGGCAATAAACGCACAAAAAAACACCTCTTTCAGTATGGAAGAGGTGTTTTAATGAAAAATTTATCTAAGTTTAAAGAATTCAACTTTCTGTCTTAGCATTTCAGCTTGCGAGCTTAGCTCCTCTGAAGCAGAAGCGGATTCTTCCGCTGTTGCAGAGGTATCCGTAACAACTCTGGTTATTTCTGAAACATTGGTGTTGATAATCGAAATAGATTCAAGCTGCTCAGTTGAAATATCAGCAATACTTGTAATAAGACCCGCAATATCAGCAATATTAGTAGCAATAGTTTCAAATGCAGTTACAACCTCTTCCATAACCTTGAGACCTTCATCAACATTTTTGGTATCTTCCTCGATTATTACGGAAGTATCAGAGGCTGACTGCTGGCTTCTGCCGGCAAGAGTACGCACTTCGTCAGCAACAACTGAGAAGCCTTTGCCGTGTTCACCTGCACGTGCCGCTTCAACAGAAGCGTTAAGAGCAAGTAAGTTGGTTTGGAAAGCGATACTTGTAATAACATCAATAATCTTTGAAATACTTTCGCTGGATTCTTTAACTTTAGTCATTGTAGCTTCCATAGTTCTAACTGATTCGGTGCCGGCAGCAGCATATCCTTGTGAGCGTGATGTGCTGTCAGCAGCCGCTGCAGCATCGTTACTTGCTTGGGTAGCTTTTTCATGAATAAGAGCAATAGAGCTTGACAATTCCTCTATGGAAGCGGTTTGTCTTGAAGCCCCTTCCGCAAGATGCATGGCAGATGTAGATATTTCCTCCGCCCCTGAAGCTACTTGTGAAACAGTCATTTGAATATCTGACATAGTGTTATTCAAAGATTCCAAAATAGTGGTAAGCGCTTGTTTTATAGGTGCGTAGGAACCTATATAATCACGGCTGATAGTTGTCGTTAAATCACCTTTAGCCATATCTCCAAGTACATAAGCTATTTCGCCGATATAAGACATAATCGTTTCTTCGGTTACATTAAGGGCTTCCTTAACATTTTCAAAGGTACCGCTGAAATTATCCTCAATCCTTGCATCATCGAAATTACCGTTTCGCATTTCATTTAATGAAATTTCAATAGCCTTAAGAGGCTTCTCAATTGCTGCTACCAAATTATTTAAAGCACCAACAAGTTCAGCCCAGCCGCCTTTAAATTTCGACGCATCAACCGATACATCAAGCTGACCACTTGCCGCTCCTTGTGCAAGATAAGTTACAGACTCGTACAATTCTTTTAGATTCCCAACAACAGAACGCATAGTTTGAGGCATGACAACTTTCTTACCTGGCAGGTCCTTAATTTCTAAGTTGAAATCCCCATCGCTTATTTTACTCATAGCATCAAGCATTTCCAACACATCATTAATGGAGCCGTCCACAATATTGTTTACACTGCCCATCATTTCTTTAAATGAGTTTTCATATTTATTTTCGTCTATACGATACTCAATATCACCAACTGTATGAAATTCATGATTAAGCTGGGTTAAATCATCAACTATAGTTCTTACAATATCCACAAGACCGTAAATATCACGGGTAAGGACACCTACTTCGTCCCGTGAAAGGCTTGTCTTATCAATATTAACGGCAAGATTACCCTTAGATACATCAGCTAAAGTAGCAACTGCTTTGTTAATTGGTTTTGTTATCATAGAGGCAATTACAAAAGCAATTACCATACCCAGCACCAGACCTATAAGAGTAAGCACTATCATTATATAGAAAGTTTGCATTGTTAAATCGCGGCTCTCTACAGCAATTTCTGCCATGCGCGTGTTTGTAGTATACATAAGTGCGTCAAAATAAGTATTCATAGCGGCAACGGTTGTTCCGGCACCACGTGTTGTAGTGATAGTAGACATTGCATCCCCAGCTCTGGCATAATTCATAATCAAATCCATAATATAGTGATCAATGTAATAAAGAGCCTCTCTCTCAAGTCCTTCAAGGCGGCTTAATTGGAGTCGGCGTGTTTCGTCATTTACGTAAGTATCACGCTCGAAAGAATATTTAAGCTGACCAATACGCTCAACTATAAGATTTTTTCGTGCCAATACCAAAAGCTCTTGACCATCAATACCTTCATTTCGGACACGAGCATTTTCAACAGGATTGCTGCCGTCACCATAAACCTCACTGGCGTACATAGATGAGCGGTTCATTATACGCCTTGAATCCATCATAGCAACCTCGATATCCCTAAGCAAAGTACGCCTGTGAGCCGGATACTCCAATACGTAAGAGTACTCGTTATCAACCTGGATTATGTTCCAGGCACCAAAAGCTGCGATGATAACCGTAATGGCTAATAATAGGAAAAACCCCAAAAACAGCTTACTCCTTATTTTCATATTTCTTAAAAATGTCATTTGAAACGCTCCTCTCTTGTTGTTTAAAACATTCCTTGGCATTTAAAAACATACTAAAAAATCATAAAACTACAATTTTCTAAAATATAGCACAATTTTTTCTAAAATACAACCTTTAATAAAAAAATTAATATAGAGGAAATATACTTTGATTTAACTTGAGAAAATTATTTTTGTGTTTATACCGTTATTATGTTATTATCTTATAAAGTATATTATAAAAAATTCAGGTGGATAAATTAATGGATAATAAAAATATAATTGATATAACTTTAAGTGTCAAGCATATCGAAAACCTTAAAAGCAAAATTTTGTCTGATATTGCGCGGGTTTTTGCGGTTATGGCCGAAAATGGCACGGAAAATGTCGAAATTTCTTGCAAGCTTGCTGAGGTTATTGTGAACTCATATATTTTAGCCAAAAAGCTAGGTTTTAACTATGATGAAGTACAGGAAAATATTAACAATAGACTGAAACTTGCCATATTGTCGGAAGATGGCATTTCGGATTATAATGAATTAAGCGATTGGTTAAAATCACGAGATGGCAATGGTGCATAACCTGCTTTCGTTAGATTTGTATGCAAAGATGATGAAATGAGCTTATGCACAATTGCCAGATAATTTAGTTAGAGGGAGTGAGGATATGCAGGTTATATTACTTGAAGATATTAAAGGCGTAGGTAAAAAAGGGCAAATTTTAAACGCAAGCGACGGTTATGCGAGGAATTTTTTGCTTCCCAAGGGGTTGGCACTGGAAGCTAATAAGAAAAATTTAACCGAACTTGATCAAAAGCAAAAGTCCGATGATAACAAGAAAAAGCAGGAATACGAAGCGGCATCGGCTCTTAAAGATGAGATTGAAAGAGAGCCTATTAAAGTGGAGGTACAAGCCGGAGCTTCAGGTAAATTGTTTGGGGCGGTTACCAATAAAGAGCTTGCCGCCTCTTTGGAAGTTCAGAGAAATATTTCCATCGATAAAAAGAAAATAGATATTAAAAAGGCTTTTAACAGCGTAGGGGAGTATACGGCGGATGTTAAGCTGCACCCAAAGGTTACGGCAAAACTTGCAGTGATTATCAGCGGCACGATTAAGGAATAAGGAATTGAACTAAATGTCAGAAAATTATGACCCTAATTTAGAGACAGCCGGATATAGGATACCTCCCAATGACACCGAGGCAGAAATGGCTCTCCTTGGCTGTATGTTTTTTGGCGGAGATGTTATTGGTGAGATATATGAAAAAATAAAGCCTGAGGACTTTTACAGACCTGATAATCGGATAATTTATGAGGCTATGATAGACTTATTTGTCCGTAATATTCCGGTTGATTTAGTGACCCTTAAAGCCGGGCTTGATGAGAAAGGCTTAACTGAACAGGCAGGAGGGCGGGAGTATCTGCTTGTCCTTGCAGGGGCGGTTTCCACAGGTGCAAACTCAGAGCATTATTTACGTATTGTTTTGAAAAAATCTATACAAAGAAAGCTTATTGGAGCCGGGCAAAAAATCGCACAGGACGGATATGATCCCGGCAAGGAAATTGATGCGGTTTTAGAAGACGCGGAAAAAAGTATATTTAACATCGTACAAGGCAAAGACAGCGGCGATTTTTCCCTTATGAAAGATTTGCTGGTTGAAGCGGTTAATGATATTGAGAGAATTTATAAGAACAAGGGGCAAACGGCAGGTATTTCAACGGGCTTTACTGATTTGGATCTTAAAACTACAGGGTTTCATCCCTCAGACCTTGTTCTTATAGCAGCAAGACCGGCAATGGGAAAATCGGCACTTGCTCATAGTGTCTGCCAAAATGTAGCAGTTGGGCAGAAAATACCCACAGCCATTTTTTCTCTTGAGATGAGCAAAATTCAAATAGTAAATAGACTTTTGTGCGCGGTCGCAAAGGTTGATTCTCAAAACTTGCGGACAGGGAATTTGGATAGTTCAGACTGGTCTAAGATTGTTGCTGCTCTTGGACCTCTTTCGGAAGCACCTCTTTATATAGATGATACTCCGGGGATTACTGTAGGAGAGCTTCGTGCTAAATGCCGCAGGCTTAAGATGGAAAAAGGACTTGAGCTTATTATAATTGACTATTTGCAGCTTATGAGCGGAAGTCGGAGAAATGAAAACAGGCAGCAGGAGGTTTCGGAAATTTCGCGAAATTTAAAGGCTATTGCCAGGGAAATGGATGCTCCTGTAATTGCCCTAAGCCAGCTAAGCCGAGCTGTTGAATCAAGGGGAGATAAGCGCCCAATGCTTTCGGATTTGCGTGAATCGGGTGCTATAGAGCAGGATGCAGACATGGTTATGTTTATATATAGGGATGAATATTATAATCCCGAATCTGAAAAGCGAGGTCAAGCCGAAATAATAATAGCCAAACATAGAAACGGTCCTACAGGGACTGTGGATTTAAGGTTTATAGATAAATACACCAGATTTGAAAGCTTAGAGCGATAGTTCTTTAAAGAAAGGCGTAATTTTATGTTTAGAAAGTTTCTTAAATTAATAAAACCGGAAAAGAAAAAGTTTATAGCGTCTATTATAGCGGCTCTTTTAGCCGCTTGCTTTGTGCTTATGGCACCTTTGGTAATAAAATTTATATTGGATTATGTTCTGCCGGGGGTACCGGCAGATGATGGGATATTTTTATCTATCGCGAATGCCCTTGGGGGTATTGAATTTTTACGGCAAAATATATGGATATGTGCTGTTGCTATAATATTTATTGCATTAGGTCAGGCATCATGTGCTTTTTTGCGAGGTCGCTTTGCGGCTATTGGGGCTGAAAATATATCAAGAGCGCAAAAAGATATGCTTTACAATCATATGCAAAAACTTCCCTACGATTATCACGTTAAAGCTAAAACAGGGGATATTATACAAAGATGTACTACCGATGTTGAGACTGTAAGGCGCTTTATAGCTACTCAATTTATGGAGATATTTAGGATAGCCTTTGCGGCTGTCATAGCCTTTGGCTTAATGCTTACATTCCATGTAGGGCTTGCTTTTGTTTCCGTAATGTTTGTGCCTGTTATTTTTTACTCAGCATATAAATTCTCCGGTGTTATATCAAGTTCCTGGCAGGAAGTTGAGCATAAAGAAGGGGAACTTTCCACTGTTATGCAGGAAAATTTTACAGGAGTTCGTGTTGTCCGCGCTTTTGGCAGGGAAGAGTTTGAGCTTAATAAATTTGATGTAAGAAATAAGGATTTTAAAGATTTGACCTATAAGCATTTGATATATATAGCAAGATTTTGGGGTGTTTCGGATTTCTTGTGCTTTCTTCAAATTGCTGCTGTCCTTTGTGTAAGTGTATATTTTGCCTATAATGGAGCTATAACTTTAGGTACGGTTGTTGTGTTTATGAGTTATGTAAACAATTTAGTCTGGCCTTTGCGTCAATTAGCACGTATAGTCAGTGATATGAACAAAATGGATGTTTCCATGAACAGGATTAACGAAATAATGTTTACCCCTGCGGAAGAAAGCGGCGAGGGTGCAACTACTCCTGACTTAAAGGGTGATATAGTGTTTAGAAATGTGGATTTTGCTTATGAGAAAGCTAAGCCTATCCTTAACTCCATTTCATTTACGGTGAAAAAAGGCGAAAAGATTGCTGTATTAGGCTCTACCGGTTCGGGAAAATCCAGCCTTATGCACCTTCTTCTTAGGCTGTATGACTATGAGAAGGGGAGTATAACCTTAAACGGCAACGAACTTAGAAGGATAGATAAGAGTTATTTGAGAAAGAAAGTAGGTATTGTTTTACAAGATACATTCCTTTATTCCAAAAGCATAATGGAAAATATTAAGATGGCAAAAGATGTTGTAGAGGATAGTGAAGTTTATGATGCCGCTAAAGTTGCCAATATCCACAGTGATATAGAAAACTTTAAAGATGGCTATAAGACAATGGTAGGAGAGCGAGGCGTGACTTTATCCGGCGGGCAAAAGCAAAGGGTGGCAATAGCCAGGACTTTGGTTAAAAACAGCGATATACTTATATTTGACGACTCCCTTTCCGCTGTGGATACGGAGACAGACGCCCTTATACAGGCAGAGCTTAAGAAAAAAGGTGAGGGAGTTACCACTTTTATAATATCTCAGCGTATAACAACCCTTATGGGAGCTGATAAAATATTGGTTATGGAAGGCGGCAAAATTACTGATGCAGGCACTCATGATGAGCTTATTTCACGAGAGGGCTTATATTACAAAATTTGGAATATTCAAAATGATTTGGAAGAGGAATTTGAAAGGGAGGGGTAGACCTCCCCGGAAATTATCTTTAGACATATTTGCGGTTGTTTTTCCAGATTGCTTCGTCAGTGCCTCCTAGCAGATTAGCTACGCATATGCGTCGTCTGCACTTCCTTGTCCTCTTAAAAAACATCTGGCAAATATGTCAAAATCTAATTACCAGGAGGTCCGGTCTAATGGATCATTTTCAAGAAGAAAATTTTTCGAAAAAGCTTAATTTTGGGCTATGGGGCTCTCTTCTCAGATATGCTGAAAACGCGAAGAAGGAGTGTGTGCTGCTTACTTTACTAAACCTTGTTTACTCCGGCATTTCAGCACTTTTGCCTTTAGCTATAGGTTATGCAATTGATACCTTTGTAGTAGCAAGGGATATGACGACATTTATCCCATTTGTAATTTTACTTATAATATGGGTTGCTCTTTCAGGGTATTTGACCTATAAATTTATTGATTTTGCCTCGATTATTGAGGTAAATATAGTTCATGATATGCGAAAAGCCGGCTTTGTAAACTTGCAAAAGCTGTCATTTTCTTATTTTGATACTACTCCCGTTGGCTGGATTTTATCAAGGATGGCGGCGGATATCCAAAGGGTAGGGGATGTTATAGCCTGGAGTTTGTTGGATATGTCCTTTATGGCTTTTGAAATAATATTCTTCAGCGCGGCGATGATTTTACTTAATTGGCGGCTTGCCCTTGTAACCCTTGCGGTACTGCCTTTTGTGGTAATTATAAGCTTTTATTTTCAGAAGAAAATACTTAAAAACCAAAGGGAAGTCAGAAAATTTAACTCAAGAATAACAGGTGCCTACAATGAAGGTATTACAGGGGCCAGGACGACCAAAACCTTAGTTCGTGAAGCTAAGAATTTTGAGGAGTTTGGGGAGCTTAGCGAAGGCATGAGAAAGGCGAGTATCGTGTCTGCAACCTTATCGGCAGTTTATATGCCCATTATTGTGATGCTTGGGAGTATAACTGTAGCTGCCACAATATATTTCGGAAGCGGCGGTGTTATGAGCGGGCTGATTACATTTGGTACATTGACGGCTTTTATTAATTATATCATGCGGATGTTTGAGCCTATTCAGCAAGTAGCAAGGGTTTTGTCGGAAATGCAGTCGGCACAAGCAGCAGGGGAGCGGACTATAAGCCTTATAAACACCAAGCCTGATATATTGGAGTCGGATGAGGTGCTTGCAATATACGGTGATTCTCTAAATCCCAAACAGGAGAATTGGGAGCCTATACATGGGGATATTGAATTTAAAAACGTAACCTTTGCCTATAAAACCGGTGAAAAAATCCTTGAAAACTTTAATTTAACAATTGAAAAAGGGCAAAATATAGCCTTGGTAGGTGCTACAGGTGCAGGCAAAAGTACTATAGTAAATTTAATTTGCCGCTTTTACGAGCCTACGGAAGGTGAAATATTAATTGACGGTGTGGATTATAGACAGCGTTCCCAAGCGTGGCTTCATGCCAACCTTGGGTATGTACTGCAAACCCCTCATTTATTTAGCGGCTCGGTAATGGAGAATATTCGCTACGGGCTTTTGGAAGCCACGGATGATGAGGTTATAGAGGCAGCTAAAGCTGTAGGTGCTTATGATTTTATTATAAATATGTCGAAAGGCTTCGATACAGATGTAGGCGAAGGGGGCAACAGGCTTTCAGTAGGCGAGAAGCAGCTTGTAAGCTTTGCAAGGGCAATTTTGCGTAAGCCGGCACTCTTTGTCCTTGATGAAGCTACATCTTCAATAGATACGGAAACGGAATTAGGCATACAAAAAGCTATCGAAAAAATACTGAAAGGGCGAACAAGTTTTCTGATTGCCCATAGGCTGTCCACAATAAAATCCTGTGATAAAATATTGGTAATAGAAGGCGGCGAAATAGTGGAGGTAGGCAATCATAAGGAATTGATAAAGAAAAAGGGCAGGTATTTTAATTTATACACCAACCAGTTTATTGAGGAGAATGAGAAGAAAATACTGGGATAAGAGAGATGGCAATGGTTTTTGAGTTGTATAAAGATGTAAAGGCTTTTAATGATGATGTATACGACCTTCTTATGGAAAATGAGGTCGTTAATATGATGATTTTAGGGGATTTGGCTGTAGGTTTGACTGCGGAAAATCCAATTGGCTGGCGGGATGCCTCTAAATGGATGATGGCAGCGGTAAAAGATAGTGATTGTGCAGTGGCAGCCGTCTTTATGATACCGGGAGATAATTTGCAGTTTTATATTAGTAACCGTTTTGGCAGGCAAGATTTAGTTTTAGCTCATCTTGCAAAAGGGCTTGCGGATACAGAGGTTTTTATAAAAGGAATATACGTGAAAGCTGACTTAGGGCCAGCTTTTGCTGACGCTTATGTCTTTTATGTTAATACTTGGCATAAGAAAAAATGCGAACGGTTATATACTCTTAGTAATTGCATAAGCGCAGATATTTTGCTGCAAGGTCATTTGCGCTTAGCTGCGGAAAAGGATTTGGCTTTTATCCCCTATTGGCGGGAAGATTTTTTGGGAAATAAAAATATATCTGATGATTATGAAGGGTATAGGGGAATGATTTCAGCGAAAAATCTCTATATTTTGGAGGATGAGGGTATTCCTGTATCAATGGGCAGGATAGACCAAAAACTTGAAAATATTTGTGGTTTGGGGCTTATATATACCCCTTCCTATTTTAGGAGTAAGGGGTATGGAACCGCTATTACAGCACATATTAGCAAGCTTTGTCTAGATGAGGGGTGTACGTGTGCCCTTATTGCTGATTTAGCCAATCCTGTCTCTAATAGTATTTATCAAAAGATAGGTTATAAGCCTGTTTGTGATATGATTGAGATAGGGTTTGATATTGACAAAAATTGACAGGGACTTTACAATACAGTTGGGCGTTGCTAAGCAGTAGGCGGTTAGCCAATCCTCCAAAAAGGAGGCTGGTCGGCTCCTTCGGAACCTGCTCGCCCAAGCATCCCGGGTGAGGTCGTGAGTACATACGAAGCGTTAATGTTAATGATTGTTTTTGCAGTCCTAATTATAACAATTCAGCGTGACAAACGAAAATAGCCGCCCTGTCCTGGAAAACGAGCGGCTATAATCTTTATAGTTAATCTTATTCAGGCTAACCGCTTATCAGCAACGCCTTTTTCTATTTAGATTATATCATTGTTAATGATAATTGTCAACATGGATAACACCGATAAGCCTGATTTGATATAAAAAATGGTATATGATAAGTATATAAGTATAAATGATATATTGAAGGCACAAAGGACACAAAGCTTTGATGATGTTAGATGCTATTAGATTATAAACTCATATAAAGGGATTTTGTTCATTATGGAAAATTTGTATATAGTTTTAGAAGATTTAACTATGATTCTAAGTCATTCAAATAATTTGGATACATATCCAAGGTTAATGGTTGTAATAACTTTTATTTATACTATAGCGACAATATTTATTTGTGTATTTAACTTGAAATCTGCTAAAGCTGCAAGAGAGCAAGCAGCAGAGCAGAAGCGGCAGTTTGATGAAACGAATCGTCCCGTTGTTGATTTTACAATAGAGCCTATGCAAGGAGCCGCGTTAGGCTTAGTTTTTCAAAATACCGGAAAGAAATTGGCAAGGGAAATTTGTGTTGAAATAAATGATGATTTTATAAATAAGTTAGAGGAAGGGCGTCAAAGGTATATTGTTAATTTAACCAAATCAAATTTTATTTTGGGTATAAATCAATCCAAGGTAGCTGGGTTTTGTTTAGTTTCATCCCAATCATATTTACTCAATTTCCCTTCAAGCATCAAGCCCTTAAAATCATTCTGCCTAAGTGCCTCGTAGAGAACAATTGCCACAGAGCTTGATAGGTTTAGAGAGCGATATTTCTCGTCCATTGGTATGCGTATGCAGTTTTCTTTGTTTTTTAAAAGTATTTCCTCAGGGATACCTGTGCTTTCCTTGCCGAAAACAATGAAAGCATTTGGGCTGTAATTGACTTCACTGTAGAGTATCCTGCCTTTTGTTTCCACATAAAATATTTGCTGGCTTTCTTGTTTTACGGCAAACTCCTCAAAGTTTTCATAATAATGGACATCCAAATTTTTCCAATAATCCATGCCGGAGCGTTTTAGATGCTTATCATCCACCGAAAAGCCAAGAGGCTTTATAAGATGGAGAGATGAATTGGTGGATATGCAGCTTCTTCCAATATTTCCTGTGTTTGAAGGTATTTCAGGTTCGAATAAAACTATATTCAATTTAGACACCTGCTTATAAATTTCAAAAAGACCCTCGCTTAGAGGGTCTTTTCAGGTTACATGTACGTGACAGGACTTGAACCCACAACCTTGCGGTCCGTAGCCGCACGCTCTATCCGGTTGAGCTACACGTACTTATAGTCGCTAAACTTGGCAACAAATGCTGCAAGAAAGATTGTACCATCAAAAAACATATTTTGCAAGTATTTATTTTATTAAAATTATGATTTTTTTAAGTTGTATATAAAAAACTCCGTGAAGCTAACTATAACAGCTTGCTCCACGGAGTTGTGCAATGATTGGTGATTAAGATAAATTACTAAAAAACTGAATGTTCGCCTTCGCCAAGTTTCAAGCCGCGGTCTTCAGCATATTTAGACAAGTTCATAATCATAGGACCGTCACTTGTGATATTGCAAGCGGTACCAAAGCTGTCCTGAAGGGCAAAAATAGCAAGCATCATAGCAATGGCAGCACCGCCTTCTTCAAAGCCTAAAACAGCCGTAATAAGCCCTAAAGATGCCATAAGAGTACCCCCTGGCACGCCGGGAGCGGCAACGGCAAATACGGCAACTAAAAATACAAACATAACCATTGTGCCGAACTGGGGCATAGTGCCGTAAAGAAATTGTGAAACGGTTAAAGATAAGAATACAATACTTATAATCGAGCCTGGCATATGAATGTGAGCAAAGAGAGGTATACCAAAACTAATCATGCCCTTATCTAAAACCTTGGATTTATCAGCTGATCTAAGAGCTATAGGAAGTGTAGCAGCCGATGACATTGTACCTACTGCGGTTATATAAGCAGGTCCGTAATGTTTTAAAACTTCAATGGGGCTCTTTTTGGAGTAAATTGCGGCAATAACATATAAAATTGCAATCCATAAGCTATGTATAAGGATAATCAGTACAATTACTCCCAAAAATACCGGCATTTGCTCGGTTATACGTCCCTGATAGGCAAGCTCCGCAAATGTGCCGCCAATAAATATTGGCAGGAGAGGGATAATAACTCTTCTTACGATAGTCATAATCATAGTTTGGAACTCTTGCAAAAGGTTTGTAAACATTTTCGACTCTGTCCAAACTGCTGAAAGACCAAGGAAAAGCGCAAGAGCAAGTGCGCTCATCGGAGGCATAATTTGAGGAATGTTTAAGGTGAAAATCATAGCCGGAAGACTACGTCCTGCTACGGTTTCGGCAATAAAGAGGTTAGGGATTATAACAAAGCCTGCTATCATTGACAAAAGCCCTGCAAGAACAACAGAACCGTAAGAAAGCCCTAAAGAAAGCCCTAAAAGCTTAGAAGCATGTTTGCCCATCCTTGTTATGGAAGGCGCGACAGATGCAACGATAATTAACGGTACGCCAAAGAAAATGATTTGACCTGCAATATGCCGTACACTTCTAAGAGCGGTCATTAACCCTTCGTTAATATTAAGGCCTATTACAATACCTATTGCGATTGATACAAGAAGAATAAAAGGTAAAGATTTAGAAAGTTTCATCAAAATATCACCTGCTATCAAAGTATTTTTTAATACTAATCCTTTAAGAAAATATAAGAAAAGCCTCCTAAAAGTAGACCCTCCTCTCCCTAAGAGCATATTTAGTATCTCCATTACGATGTTCTTTTGAGAAATTTTCCACCATACTTTGTCAGTGCCTCCTAGCAGAATATCTTCGATTATGTGTCGTCGGCACTTACGCGCCTGGCAAAAAAATTCTTCAAAAGCCCTTCGTAAGCGAGATACTAAACAGGCTCTTAGTGTCTATGAATACAAACTCCGGAAAGCCAACCTTAAAGTTCTTAAGGGAATCTTAACATATCATAATATGCCTGTCAATAATGCAAATTTTTTGTTTGCAAGAAGCTTCTACTTAGCTTAAAATATGTGTATGCACAAAATTCTAATTATAGGAGGGCGATATGAAATTTATTGATATGCACTGCGATACCCTTATGCAGGCGATAAAAGGTGATGTTTTAGACTTATGCGAAATACAAGATTCTATGCTGGATATTAAGAGAATGAAAAAAGGTGGGGCGAGTACGGAGTTTTTCGCTATATTTTTCCCGCCTCAAAAAGAAAGCGGGCTTATTGAACTTGAAGGGAAGAGCTTTAGCGATGAGGAGTATTTTGACTTGCTTTACAAATGCTATAAAAACACTATGTCAAATTGCGGTGATCTTATAGCACAAGCAATGAATGCCGCTGATATCATTAAAAATGAATCTCAAGGAAAAATGAGCGGTATACTTACTTTTGAAGATGGGCGTATGGTAGATGGCAGCCTTAATAAAATGAAGAAATACTATGATATGGGTATAAGGCTGATCTCCCTGACTTGGAATGGGGAAAACTGCTTTGGCTATCCCTGCTCAAAAGATGCTGACGCTATGAGCCTTGGGCTTAAACCTTTTGGTAAAGAAGCGGTAGAATATATGAATGAGCTTGGTATACTTATTGACGTATCCCATTTATCCGACGGCGGATTTTGGGATGTAGTAGAGATAAGTAAAAAGCCTTTCACTGCCTCTCACTCCAATTGCAGAAGCTTAAGTCCTCACCAGAGAAATCTTACTGATGAGATGATTAAGAAAATGGCTGAAAAAGGTGGTGCTGCAGGGATAAACTTCGCGCCGGCATTCCTTAATGCGGACACTGCTGTAAGAGACAGTACCTTGGAGCTTTTAAGCCTTCATCTAAGAAAAATGATAGATGTAGGAGGAGAGGATTTCCCTGCTCTTGGCAGCGATTTAGATGGAATAACAGGGAATTTGGAGGTAGGATGTATTTCTAAAATGAGCATGATTTTTGATAGATTAAAAACAGATGGGGTAAGTGAAAGAGTTATTGAGAAAATTGCTTATGCAAATGCTTTTAGGGTTATTAAGGAGACTTTGAGGTAGATTAATGAAGGACAACGCTTCATGCGTTTGCCCTGAACTAAAATCATAAAAGCTATTGACATATACATAAATTACCTATATAATGTGATTTAGGCTATCAAGGATTTTACCTTGATAGCCTAAATGCTGCTTAAGGAAAAGATATGGATGATTTTTTATATAAATCTCTTTTATATGACTATTACAACGGTCTTTTAACAGATAAACAGCGGGAAATTTACGCTATGTATTATCATAATGATATGTCATTGTCAGAGATTGCGGAAAACTCGGATACGACTCCCCAAGCCGTTTCAGATATGCTTAAGAGGGTCAATAAGCTTCTTGTTAAATACGAGGATAACTTAAAGCTGGTCGAAAATAGGCTTATTATAAAAGAAAAGCTTGAAGCGGCAGCGGAGCTTTTGGAAACGGGTAACGCCGATAAAATAAAAGAAATTTTAGAGTCAATATTGGATTCTATATAGAGGAGGTGCGCCGTGGCTTTTGAAAATCTTTCTAACAAATTACAGGATGTTTTTAAGCAGCTTAGGGGCAAGGGCAAGCTGTCGGAAAAAGATGTTAAAGATGCTATGCGTGAGGTGCGCCTTGCCCTTTTAGAGGCTGATGTTAATTTTAAAATTGTTAAAGAGTTTGTAAATAATGTTACGGAAAAAGCCATAGGCGCGGATGTGCTAAACAGCTTAACCCCCGGTCAGCAAATTATAAAAATAGTTAATGATGAACTTGTGGAGCTTATGGGTTCTACCAACAGCCAGCTTACTTACTCAAACAAGCCTCCTACAATCTTTATGATGGTAGGGCTTCAAGGCGCAGGTAAAACCACTACAATCGGCAAGCTTGGAGGGCATATAAGAAAACAGGGCAGGCATCCTATGTTTGTGGCCTGTGATATTTACCGTCCTGCCGCTATAAAACAGCTTGAAGTGGTAGGTAAAACTTATAATATCCCTGTGTTTTCAATGGGCGATAAAGTAAGCCCTGTGGAAATTGCCCTTAAATCCATCGAAAACGCTAAAGAAAACAATTTAGATGTAATTATAATAGACACTGCCGGCCGCCTTCATATAGATGAAGAACTTATGAATGAGCTTGAAGACATAAAAAAAGCCGTAAGACCTCAGGAGATACTTCTAGTGGTTGATGCTATGACAGGGCAGGATGCGGTAAATGTTGCCGAAGGATTTAATGAACGTCTTGGCATTGACGGTATAGTTATGACTAAGCTTGACGGTGACTCCAGAGGGGGGGCTGCTCTTTCTGTTCGTAATGTAACCGGGCGCCCTATTAAATTTGTAGGTATGGGCGAAAAAATGGAGGATTTGGAAGCATTTCATCCTGACAGAATGGCGTCTCGTATACTTGGTATGGGGGATGTACTTAGCCTTATTGAAAAAGCTCAGGCAAACTTTGACGAGGAAGAGGCTAAGGCATTAGAAGCCAAAATGCGTACCATGGATTTTAATCTGGAGGACTTTTATTCTCAGCTTCAGCAGGTTAAAAAAATGGGACCGCTTAAAAATATACTGGGCATGATTCCGGGCATAGGCAGCCAACTTGATAATGTGGATATAGATGATAAAGCAATGGTTCATATTGAGGCAATAATACAGTCCATGACACCTCATGAAAGAAGAAATCCGGATGTGTTAAACGGCTCGAGGAAAAAGCGTATAGCGGGGGGGTCAGGCCGCACCGTACAGGAGATAAACAGCCTTCTTAAACGCTTTGAAGAAATGAAAAAAATGATGAAACAGATGCAGAATATGTCGAGGGGCAAGAAAGGTAAGATGAATCTACCTTTCCTTAAATAGATTATAACCCTAATAAAATAATGAACCAGGAGGTGAAAAGAGCAATGGTAAAAATCAGACTTAAAAGAATGGGTGCTAAAAAAGCTCCGTATTATAGAGTGGTTGTAGCTGACTCAAGAGGTCCGCGTGACGGCAAAAGTATTGATGAAATCGGTCATTATGACCCAACAAAAAATCCGGCTGATGTAGCGATTGATGTTGAAAAAGCCAAAAAATGGATATCAAACGGCGCGCAGCCTACTGATACAGTAAGGGCACTCCTTAAAAAAGCGGGTGCGCTTTAGGGCAGGCAGGCTTCTGGCTGAAGCCGGAACCGGCTCTGTGAGCTGTCTGCTAATGCGGGTTTGAAAGTGGTGGGTAATGAAAGCGGGAAATGCTTTTATATCGATTTTTCTTGTTGTTTTACTTATCCTTGGTATGCTTGCAGGGTGCGGAGGGGCTATGGAAACTCTTTCCGGACCTGCAGCGATTATAGTCCCGGTTTCTGAGCCTGGGTTAAACCGCGAAGAGCTGCTTTCTATACTTCACCAACGTATGGAGGAGTTTTTTGTCCAAAGGGGTGGTTTTTCAGGAGTGGTGCTTGCTATGCAAGGAGGCGAAGTGATACTTAGCGAAACTTTTGGCATGGCAAACCCTGATTTGGGGACTTATAACACCCTTGATACGCCATTTACTATCGGATTTATCACCCAAATATTTACCGGCGCGGCTGTTTTGATGCTGGAAATGGAGGGTAAGCTGGATACAACAGATACTCTTGATAATTTCTTTTCAGGTCACAACAGGTTAAGTGATATTACAGTGGCGGATTTACTTGCCATGGACGGTGGTTTTGGCGGATCGACCCCTCTTGCATCTGTTTTTATATCCGAACCTGATGAAATAAGGGAAATGACTCCGCTGGAGCTTGAACCTTATGTTATATCGCGCCTAAACTGGCAAGAAGCTGTGCCTAACAATTTGGATTATTGGGTTTTAGGGCGCATTATTGAGCAGGTATCAGGTATTAGTTATGAAGAGTTCATAAAAACAAGGATATTTGACCATTTGGGTATGGAAAATTCCGGAGTTGCGGATATACATGGGGTGGCAGCACCTCTTGGTATTCCTATACGGTTTTTTGAGGCATATTCAAATATAATGAATTCTGGGGCTTTTCCGTTTTTTTTGTATTATTCTTCAAGTGGTCTTATGTCAAGTGCCAATGACTTAAATATTTATTTGGATGCTTTTTTTGGCGGTGAGCTGTTTCCTGAGTATATGTTGGAGCAAATCCAAAAAGGAGACTATAATTACGGCTGGATATTTCATGAGAGCGGTGGGTGGTATATGTTAGGGCAGTCTTTTGGCAGCTCTGTCATTATATATCATCCTAAAAACAATACGAGTATTATTGTATTGTCAAATCTTTTTACAGGTAATAGGGAAGCTGAGATTTTAGGCAGTTTAATGGCTGAAATACTAATCGGCACTCCAATTTTTTTTAACTAAACACGATATTTTACCTTTCTCAGAAAGGAATGGTTTTAATTATGAAAGAATTACTTGAACTTATTGCCAAAAACCTTGTGGACAACCCTGACGCGGTTGTTGTAACAGAAACCGAAAACGACCGCGGCACTATTTTAGAGCTTCGCGTGGCGGCAGAGGATATGGGCAAGGTAATAGGCAAACAAGGCAGAATAGCAAAAGCTATAAGAACCGTTATAAAAGCGGGGGCAATCCATAATGATAAAAGAGTAACTGTTGAGATTATACAGTAGCATGAGTCCGCCCTTAGGGCGGGCTTATGTTTTATAAGGGTTAAGGTAAAAAATGTCTTAATTCACTATATGGAGGCAATATGAGGTACTTTGATGTAGGTAAAATAGTAAACACTCACGGGATAAGAGGGCTTGTTAAGGTTGTATCCCAATCTGATGACCCGGATAAATTCTTCAAGCTTAAATCAGTTATCATTGATGGAAAAGATGTTGAGGTAGAGCAGGCTTCTACCAACAAGCAGTTTGTACTCCTTAAATTAAAAGGCATCGATGATATGAACGCCGCTGAGGCACTTAAAGGAAAAACCCTTAAAGTACCCGAATCGGATGCCTTAAAACTTGCCGAAGGTGAATACTTTATCAGAGATATATATGATATGGAAGTTTATGAGGAAAATGGGGAGTTTTTAGGTACAATTGATGATATAATATTTACAGGTGCTAATGATGTGTATGTAGTTAAAAAAGAGGGCACTAAAGATTTGCTTATCCCGGCTATAAAAAGCTGTATTTTAAATGTTAATATGCCTGAAAAACGTATGACAGTCTATTTATTGGAAGGGCTTAGAGACTTATGAGATTTTATGTACTTACCCTTTTTCCACAGGTTCTTCATGGGGCTTTGGATCATAGTATAACAAAAAGAGCCCAGGAGCAGGGGCTTGTAAGTATAAATTGTATTGATATACGAGACTTTTCAGGGAATAAGCATAGGAGAGTTGACGATTATCCATATGGCGGCGGAGCAGGGCTTGTTATGCGCCCTGAGCCTGTTTATGACTCCTATATGTCCATAAAAGATAGATTAAAGCCCTCCGCAAAGGTAGTGTTTTTGACCCCTTCCGGGCGCAAATTCTCTCAAAAGGAGGCGGAAGAGTTTGCTAAAGAGGATGACTTAGTCCTAATTTGCGGGCATTATGAAGGTATAGACCAACGGGTGATTGATGAGATTGTAACAGATGAAATATCAATAGGCGATTATATATTAACCGGCGGTGAAATTGCCGCAATTGTGCTTATTGACGCGGTTTCAAGACTTATACCCGGCGTTTTAGGGGCGGATGAATCTCTTGCTTTTGAAAGCTTTACGGATAACCTTTTGGAATACCCACAATATACACGCCCACAGGAGTTTAGGGGTCGTGCCGTGCCGGAGGTTCTTCTAAGCGGCAACCATAAGGAAATTGAAAAGTGGAGACACGAGAGGGCTTTGGAGATAACGAAGCTTAAGCGACCGGATTTGTAAGACGATTTATAAAGATACAAGCAGAAGCTTAACTGCAGGAAAGTCTCAACTTGAAACTTCTGCGTTTATGAAATAAATCGTCTTACTTGGCAGGAGGAGATGTATGAAGATAAGTCTCGGATATTATGCGAAAGAATCAGCCAAAGCGGTTATCTTTCTTGTTGTAGTTGCCTTATTAGGGTGGGGATTATGGACGCTGGTTTTATTTGTGCTGGTCATCCTGCCTCGTTGGTTAAGCGGCGGGTTCTCGTAAGAGAACTTAATAATACGAATAAGACTTTTACGGTAGGATACTTATTGAGATAAAATATTAAAAGGAGGCAAAACAATGTACATACTTGAGAACCTTGAGCCAAAGAAAGTATTTATGTTTTTTGAGGAAATAAGCCGTATTCCCCGCGGTTCGGGCAATGAGAAAGAGGCAAGCGATTATTTAGTGAAATTTGCCAAAGACAGGAATTTAGAAGTGATTCAAGATAATGTTTACAATGTTATAATTAAAAAACCGGGCACAAAAGGCTATGAAAACTCTCCCCCTGTGATCTTACAAGGGCATATTGATATTGTGTGTGAAAAAAACCAAGACACAGTTCACGATTTTGAAAAAGATCCTATTAAATTAATTATAGATGGGGATTTTATCAAAGCTGACGGCACTACTCTTGGGGCGGATAACGGCAATGCTATAGCTATTGCGATGGGTATATTGGACAGTGATGACATTCCACATCCTCCTATTGAAGCACTTTTTACTACTGAGGAAGAGACAGGGCTTGGAGGCGCAAAGGTGCTGGATGCCTCTCTACTTAGTGCTAAGCGGCTTATAAACTTAGATGTGGGACCTGAGGGGCAGTTTTATGCAGGCTGTGCCGGAGGTATGAGGACAAAAATAAGTATCTCTATTGAATTTGAAAAGCCTAAAGAGGGATATAAAGCCTTTGACCTTAAAATAAGGGATTTAAAAGGCGGTCATTCCGGCGCGCTTATTCATATGGAGCTTGGAAATTCCAATAAGCTCCTGGGCAGGGCACTTGATTTTATTAGCTCGAAGCTTAGCCTAAGCTTATCCTATGTTTCAGGAGGTGCTAAGGAAAATGCTATCCCTCGTGAAGCTGACGCGGTTATTTCTGTTAAAGAAAACGAGATTGAACACCTTAAAAACCTTGTAAAAGAATTTGATGCTATCTTAAAAAGCGAATTTAGAACATCAGATCCTGATGTGAACTTAATTTTGAATGATACTAAAATGCCTGAAAAAGTGTTTTCCCAAAAGACAACTGAAGCTGTCCTCAAAGCATATCTACTTATCCCCAGCGGCATGATAGCAAGAAGTCTTGACATAGAAGGGCTGACGGAAACATCGACCAACATGGGTGTAGTTATAACTGATGATGATGAGGTAGTATTCTCAAATGCCACAAGAAGCTCTGTTAGTACACGCAAGAAACTTATAGCGCGGCAAATGGAAGCTTTGGCGTCTCTTTTAGGCGCGTCCATAGAAATTGGCAGCGAATATCCGGCTTGGGAATTTAATGCAGACTCTTATATTAGAGATATTGCCGTAAAAACCTATGAAGATATGTTTGGTAAAAAGGCTGTTATAACAGCAACACACGGCGGGCTTGAATGCGGCATATTTGCTGAAAAAATGCCAGGTGTTGACATTATAGCTCTAGGACCAACTGCTTACGGCGCACATACGCCCCAGGAAAGGCTTTCTATTTCTTCATTTGCAAGAACTTGGGAGTTTGTGAAAAAGCTTCTTGAGAATTTGAAGGATTAGACCGATTCATGGAAACCCTTGCAATTAAGTGGGTAAATAATTATAATTATAAGTAAAAGGACAAGTTTAATGCCAGTTTAAAGAAAGGAGGGGGATATTATGACGGTTTCTGAAATTTTTGATGATTTAATGGAAAAAATCAAAATTAATAATCCGGATAGAGATTTATCGGATGTGACGAAAGCTTATGAAATGGCTTTAAATTCCCACGGGGAGCAACTTCGTAAATCTGGTGAACCTTATATTATCCACCCCCTGTCTGTGGCTGTAATACTTGCCGAGCTTGGTCTTGACATTGAAACTATTATAGGCGGCATACTTCACGATGTTATAGAGGATACGGAGTTTAAATACGAAGATTTGGTACATGAGTTTTCGCAATCTGTGGCGGATCTTGTGGATGGAGTGACAAAACTCGACAAAATCGAACTTCAAAAAGCCCTTGATGAGCAAGAAAGGGAAATTCTTACAGCTCAAATGGAAGAGACTCAGGAGCGGCGCATACGTGAAAAAAAGCTAAAATATGAAGAAGAACGCGAAAAAGAACGTGAAAAAGAAGAAGCACTGCTGCGGGAGCGATTGTCGAGAAATGATGAAATGCAAGCCGAAAATTATCGAAAAATGTTTATCGCAATGTCGAAAGATATTAGGGTTTTAGTTATTAAAATTGCGGATAGGCTGCATAATTTGCGGACTCTTAAATACATGGCTCTCGATAAGCAAAAGAAAATAGCCAAAGAAACATTGGATATATATGCGCCGCTGGCTCATAGGCTTGGTATGGCAAAAATTCGCTATGAAATAGAGGATATTGCGTTTAGGTATTACGACTCTGATGCTTACCACGACCTTGTGGGGCGAATAAGCCGCAAGCAAAGAGAGCGGGAAGATTATGTAAGGCGGATTGTAGAAAATATTGAGGTCAGAGTAAGGGAGGAAGGTATTAAAGCCCTTGTTGAAGGAAGACCGAAGCAGCATTTTAGTATTTACAAAAAAATGATGAGAAAAAGTATAACCCTTGATCAAATATATGATCTTTACGCAATAAGGGCTATTGTTGATACAGTTGCGGATTGTTATGGAGTACTGGGCATAGTTCATGATATGTATACGCCGATACAGGGCAGGTTTAAAGACTATATTTCCATGCCGAAGGCTAATAAATACCAATCTCTTCATACAACTCTTATGGGTCATGAAGGAGAGCCTTTTGAGCTTCAAATACGTACATGGGATATGCATAAAACGGCTGAATATGGCATCGCTGCACATTGGAAATATAAGGAGAATAAAGACAGTAAGAATACAGAAGGAAATGATAGCGATACAAGCTGGCTTTCACAAATATTGGAGTGGCAGAGAGAGCTGTCGGACAATAAAGAATATCTCTCGGAACTAAAGACGGAGCTTAGTATTTTCCAAGAGCATATATATTGCTTTACACCTAGAGGTGAGGTTGTAAGCCTTGCCGCAGGTTCTACTCCTATTGACTTTGCATATGCCATTCACTCTGCCGTAGGCAATACTATGATAGGGGCTAGAGTTAACGGCAATATTGCCTCTTTTGACCAAAAGCTGGAGTCAAGTGACAGGGTGGAAATTGTAACCAGCCGCAATTCAACAGGACCTAAGCATGAATGGCTTAGTATAGTTAAAAGCAGCACAGCAAGAAGTAAGATTAATCAATGGTTTAAAAATCAAAATAAAGAAGAAAATATTAATAAAGGCAAGGAGCTATTAGAAAGCGAAGCAAGGCGCAAAGATTTTGAATTTAGTGATCTTCTTACAGATATGCGCCAAGATATAGTACTTAGGAAATATAATTATAATACAATAGAGCAGTTATATGCCTCAGTAGGGCATGGCGGTATTAAGGAAGGTCAGATAATAAACCGTCTTGTTGATGAGCATAACAGGGATGTTGAGCGTCAGCGACGTGTAGAGCTTCAGATAAGGGCCCTTGATGAAACGGTAATCTCTGAGGTAATGCAAATTGATGAGAGCGAAGCAAAGCGAAAAAATCAATCAAGCGGTGTAGTTATCCAAGGAGTAGGGGATTTAGCTGTTCGATTCTCCAAATGCTGCAGCCCTGTGCCGGGAGATGAGATTGTGGGGTTTACAACTCGCGGCCGCGGTGTTTCTGTTCATAGGACGGATTGCGCTAATATTGTGAATCTTCCGGTTGATGAGCGGAGCAGGCTTTTAGAAGCTTCGTGGAATATACCTAAAAGTGCCCAAAACACCAGTTATAGAGCTGATTTGAATATTATATGTGAAGATAGAGCAGGCTTGATTTTAGATATATCGAAAATATTTTCTGACGATAAGGTGCCGGTAAAAAATTTGAATGCCAGAAGTCAGGATAATGAAGCGATTTTTAATGTGACTATAGAAGTGACCTCAAGGGATCAATTAGATAAGGTTTGCAAGAAAATACTTGCCGTGCAAGGTGTAGCAGAGATAAAGCGGATGACAATGTAGGAGAGATTTTTATGAGATGTATAATACAGCGGGTTAGCCGCGCTAAAGTGAGTGTGGATAACAAAGTGATAGGGGAAATAGAGAAAGGGATAATGGTTTTAGTTGGCGTTGCCGAGTCGGATGACGAAAAAACTTTCGATTATATGGCGGGGAAGCTTATACATTTAAGGATATTCCCTGATGAAAATGATAAGATGAATCTATCCACAGAGGATATAGGGGGCGGTATACTTCTTGTGCCTAATTTCACATTGTACGGTGATGCCCATAAGGGCAGGCGGCCTTCTTATATAGCAGGAGCACCTCCTAATATAGCGGCGGATATATTTGGTAGTTTTGTTGAATATGTAAAAAATCAATTTGATGGCAAAGTTGATTGCGGTGAATTTGGTGCTCATATGGATGTTGAGCTTATTAACGACGGACCGGTTACGATTTTATTGGATTCGGACAAGACCTTTTAGAGCCTGTTTAGTATCTCGCTTTCAGAGGGCTTTTGAGGAAATTTTTGTCAGGTGCGGAAACACCGACCCGCGGGAACCCATTAAAGCCTGCTTTAATGGGCTGGTCGGACGCTTTGCGTCCTGCTCGCCCAAGCATCCCGGGTAGCAGGCGACACATAATCGAAGATATTACGTAAAGCCACCCCAAAAAGCTTCGCTTTTCAGGGACCCCGTCGGAGGTGTTGACAAAGCATGGCGGAAAATTTACCAAAAGCACATCGGAATGGAGATACTAAACAGGCTCTTAGAAAGCAGGGATTATTTGATGGAAAATAGGGTTGAGGTACTTAGAACTTATATTGATAAGCTTATAGAAAACAAAGAGAAGGGCAAATATTGGTGTTTGGCAAGGCATATGTATGCTGTGTCCCAATTTGCGGCAATGCTTGCAATAAAACGTGGGCTAAACCCTGAAATTGCGATAATGACAGGGCTTTTACATGATATATATACATTACTTACCGACAACCATGACGACCATGCGAATTTAGGCGCAATCAAAGCAAAAGAGATACTGACAGAGCTTAAAATCACCACTCCTGAAGAAACGTCTATGATATGCAATGCCATTAAAAATCATAGTTCAAAAGGTACTGCACATTCAGGGTACAGCCAAACCCTTAAAGATGCGGATGTGCTTAGTCATTATTTTCATAACCCTTCTTTGGGGCTGGAAACTATTGGTAAGCAAAATTACGAAATTGAAAAGATGATACTTACAAAGCTCTTTGACGAGCTTGAATTAAATAGGGATGAGTATTTACCTGTAGATAGATTCAAATCAATTGTAAAGAATTGTGAAAACTAAGGAGGAAAAACATTGAAAGTACTGCATATGCCGGTAGCACCTTATTACACCAACTCATATATTTATTACGACGAAAACACCTTAGAAGCTGCCGTTATAGACCCGGGCGGCTCTGCTGATAAGCTTATGGACACAGCAAAGGAAAATGGGCTTACGATCAAATATATTCTCCTTACTCACGGGCATTTTGATCATATTGCAGGGGCTAATGAACTTAAGGTTTTAAGCGGGGCGCAGGTTATTGCTTTTGAAGATGAGGATGAGCTTTTAAAAAGTGCTGATATGAACCTTTCGCTAATTGGAATGGGGAAGGGCGTGATTATAAACTCTGACAAACTCCTTAAAGAGGGAGATTTTGTTGATGTTGGCAATGGTAAGCTTGCCCTTATCCACACTCCGGGGCATACCGCCGGAGGGGTATGTTATTATGATGAGGAAAACGGCATATTATTCTCCGGTGACACTTTATTTAAAGGTACAACTGGTCGTTATGACCTTCCAACCAGCGATGGAGCGGCTCTTTTTGCAAGTATAAAAAAGAAGCTTTTTACCTTACCTGATGATGTTAAGGTGCTGCCCGGTCATGAGGCAAGCACTACTATAGGCTTTGAGAAAGCTAATAACAGAGTGGCTGCTGATGGACTATAAAATCATTGGGCATGGTCACACAGCCGCGGTAGTTGACATGATTCAGGTCTTTTTCCCTAATGAGAAATATAAGGCACTTGAAGACAATGAAGTATCCCTAAGATTCATAGAGTCGCGTTATGAAAATGGGCTGATTTCGGCTCGTTTTTTTGTAGATTCGAAGGTAGTTGGGGACGCGGTGTTACTTTGCCATGCTGCTGATAATGCCTATAAGATTAAGCATAGTATTTACGAGGTTTTTAAAGGTGAGTATAAGCCTCCTTGGGGGATACTTACAGGTATTCGACCGGCGAAAATAGTTTCCGGTATGTTAAATGAAAGTTTGGATGATGAGCAAATTATTTCTCATATGAGTGAGGCATTTTTAGTTTCAGCGGACAAAGTCAGGCTATGTATTGAAGTGGCAAAGGCGGAAAAAAGTATACTTGAAAGAAGTCCTGAACCTGATAATAGCTATAGTTTATATATAGGTATCCCCTTCTGCCCGTCAAGATGTTTATATTGCTCTTTTACTTCATACCCTGTAATAAAATACGCACACCTTATGAGCGGTTATGTTGAGACACTTAAAAAAGAGCTGGATTATGTAGCAGGGCTTTTTAGTGATAAAGCTCTTGAGACTATCTATATCGGTGGGGGAACCCCTACAAGCCTTGATGATAAAAGCTTTACGGAGCTTCTTTCATATATTGAAAAAAGATTTGATTTGTCAAATCTTAGAGAATACACTGTAGAGGCCGGCCGAGCGGACACTATTACTAGTGAAAAATTAGACATTATGCGACAATTTAACATAAGCCGGATTTCCATAAACCCTCAATCCATAAATGATAAAACCCTTGTAAAAATCGGGCGAAATCATACATGGGCGGAGTTTATGGAAGCGTATGACTTGGCTAGGGCTAAAGACTTTAACCATATAAATATTGATCTTATACTGGGATTGCCTGATGAAAATGAAATTGATGTGGAGAATACCTTTAAAGTTGTAACAACCCTTGCCCCGGATGAAATTACTGTTCATACTCTTGCCTTAAAGAGGGCTTCCAGGCTTAAGGAAGAACTTTCCGAAAATGCACTTGCCCAAAAGGCGCAAATGGAAAAATTCCTAAGCTTATCCAAATATTATATGGACAATTTTTCTTATAAGCCTTATTATATGTACAGGCAAAAAAATACCCTGGGGAACTTTGAAAATATAGGTTATAGAAAATTTGAATTTGGCTGTATTTACAATGTAAAAATTATGGAGGAGTGCCAAAATATTGCAGCTGTAGGCGCAGGGGCCGTATCTAAATTTGTAAATAGGGAAACAAACCGCATAGAGCGCGCCTTTGCGGTTAAAAATGTGGATGAATATATTGGTAGAATAGATGAGATGATTAAGAGAAAGGCTGCGGCGTATTATAAAGCCGCAGAGGAGGTTGAAAATTATGCTGACAACTAAACCTAAAGGCACATTAGATGTATATGGAGTGGACAGCTACCATTGGCATTGGATGGAGGAGAAAATTAGGGGAATAAGCGAGCTTTACGGTGCTACGGAAATACGTACACCGACTTTTGAACATACGGAGCTTTTTGCCAAAAACGTTGGCGAGACAACGGATATAGTCAATAAGGAAATGTATACATTTCTTGACAGAGGCGGCAGGAGTCTTTCTTTGCGCCCTGAAGGCACTGCAGGAGCAATCCGTTGTTTTGTGGAAGATAAGCTTTACGCAGGGGTACTTCCTGCTAAATTTTATTATATGATGAGCGTTTTTAGAGGGGAAAAGCCTCAAAAAGGAAGATATCGTGAGCATCATCAATTTGGGGTGGAGTTTATTGGTCCTTATGAGCCTGAAAATGATGTGGAAGTTATTTCTATTGCCAAGGATGTGCTGGATGCTATTGGTGCAAAAGCTACATTGCATATTAATTCTATAGGGGAAGCAGAGGCACGGGAGCAATATCATAATGTGTTAAAAAGCTATATTGGCGGCAATTTAGAGCATATGTGCGAGGATTGCAAAAGCAGGGTAGATAGAAACCCTCTTAGAGCACTTGACTGTAAAGTGGAGAAGTGTAAAAAGATAATGGAAGATGCGCCAAGCATACAAGAGTCATTAAATGAAGCGGATAAAGAGCATTTTGAGGGGGTTTTAAAGCTCTTGGACACTCTTAATATAGCTTATGTGGTAAATCCAAGGATTGTGCGAGGGCTTGACTATTATACCCGCACTGTGTTCGAATTTATAGATGAGGAATCATTAGGCGCCCAAAGTACCCTTTGCGGCGGTGGGCGTTATGACAATGTAGTTGAGACCACGGGAGGGCCTAAAACCGGTTCTGTAGGCTTTGGTATGGGTATGGAGCGGCTTTTAATGAGTGCTAAGGCAAACGGTAAAGTATCTGATGATTTAGTGCCAAGGCGGCAGGTGTTCATAGGTTATATTGGCGATAAAGGCAGGTTTTTAAGCCAAAAACTGGTGTATGAGCTGCGAAAATGCGGGGTGCGTGCCGACAGTGATACCATGGGCCGAGGTTTAAAGGCCCAGCTTAAATATGCAGATAGAATAAACGCCAAATATAGCCTCGTACTTGGCGATGATGAAATAGAAAAAGGTGTAGTCCAAATAAAAGATATGGACTCAGGTGACAAATACGATGTAAAAATAGATGAACTTGAAAGTTTTTTTAAGACTGTTTAAATAAGGAGAGATAGTATGTCTGAATCAATGGAAGGTATGAAGAGAACTCATATGTGCGCTGAGGTTACTGAGAAATTTGCCAGTCAGCGGGTTACGGTAATGGGTTGGGTTAATAAAAGACGAGATTTAGGTCAGCTGATATTTATTTCCCTCAGGGATAGAAGCGGGCTTGTGCAAGGTGTAATTGATGAAAACAGCGCGAAGCCTGAGGTGTTTTCCAAAGTTTCCAATGTACGTGGGGAGTTTGTTGTCGCTTTCTCAGGGGAAGTAATACTTAGGACTCCCGGCAATATTAACGAAGATATGGAAACTGGTAAAATTGAAATTGCAATTGATGAATTTAGGGTGCTAAGTGAGGCGGATGTGCCTCCGTTCCAGGTGGCTGATAAAGGGGTTAAAGAGGACTTGCGCCTTAAATACCGCTATATTGACCTTAGGCGCCCTGAAATGCAGAAAAACTTTATACTCCGCCACAATGTTTGCAAAAGCGTTAGGGATTATTTATCAAATAACGGCTTTTTAGAGGTGGAAACGCCGATTCTAACTAAAAGCACACCGGAAGGGGCAAGGGATTATCTTGTGCCCAGTCGTGTATATCCGGGGAATTTTTATGCCCTTCCTCAGTCCCCTCAGCAATTTAAACAAATGCTTATGATATCAGGCTTTGACAAGTATTTTCAGATAGTTAAATGCTTCCGTGATGAGGATTTAAGGGCTGATCGCCAGCCGGAATTTACCCAGATAGATATTGAAATGTCCTTTGTCAATGAGGAAGATGTTATCGAAATGAACGAAGGGCTTGTTAAAACTGTGCTTAAAGATGTAGCAGGGGTTGAGCTTGCGACACCGTTGCCACGTATAACTTTTAAAGAGGCTATGGAGCGGTACGGTTCCGATAAGCCTGATATACGCTTTGGCATGGAGCTTAATAATATTACAGATATGGTATCTGATATGGATTTTCCAGTTTTTAAGGAAGTGGTTGGTTTAGGCGGTTCTGTGAGGGGGATTAACGCAATAGGCTGTGCCAAATATTCCAGAAAGCAGATAGATAGCCTTGTGGAATTTGTTAAAACTTATGGTGCCAAGGGCTTAGTATGGATTTCCTTAGCTGAAAACGGTGAGATTAAGTCCTCTGCCACAAAATTCTTTACTGATGAAAAGATGAGTGAGATAATCGCTGCCTTTGATGCAAATCCGGGGGATCTTATACTCATATGTGCAGGAGTTAATGATATAGTATTCGATTCTCTAGGGGCTCTTAGATGTGAAATTGCGAAGCGTGAAGAAATAGCAAAAGATGATGATTATAAACTCCTTTGGGTTACGGATTTTCCTCTTCTTGAATGGAGCGAGGAAGATGACAGATTTTATGCCCGCCATCACCCTTTCACCTCTCCTAAAGAGGAGGACATGGATAAACTGGACAAGGCACCGGAAGCTGTGCGAGCCAAAGCATACGACCTTGTGGCAAATGGGTATGAGCTTGCCGGCGGCAGTTTAAGGATATATCAAAACGAAATGCAGCAAAAAATGTTTGAAATGCTTGGCTTTACTAAGGAATCTGCACAGGAGCGGTTTGGCTATTTCTTAGAAGCTTTTAAATACGGCACGCCTCCTCACGGCGGTATAGCTTATGGGCTTGACAGGCTTGTAATGCTGCTTGCAGGGGTTAATGCTATAAGGGATGTTATAGCTTTCCCTAAAGTTAAAGATGCCAGCTGTCCTCTTACAGACTCCCCTGGAGAGGTGGATCAGATGCAGCTTGATGAGCTTGGGCTTAGGGTAGAGAAGATGGTAGGGCGTAGTGAAAGTGCGGATGAAAATTAAAATATGTATAAATAATTATCCCCGAGGTTTTATAAAGCCCCGGGGATAATATTAACCAAAACGAGGGAGGATAATTAAATGGTATATATATACATATTTCTATTCTTTTTACTGGGCACTATATTTATGTTATTGTCAATGATTAAGTTTGGTAAAAAACTTGACTGTGAAATATCTTATGAAATGTCTGAAATAATTTTTTATGATGGCAGGCACGGGTATTCAGCGTATTATGGTCAAGAGAGGCATATGAGATTCATTTACTCTCCTATGATATCAATCTACCCGGTATATTTTTTTTGGCTTTTGCATAAAAGCGTTTTTGGAAGCGGTTGGTATTTAATTGTGCCTATTGCTATAGGTCTTGCAATATTATTTTTAAACCCTATCTTTTTAATAGCAGCTGTTATTTGGTATATTTTTTCTTCAATTACAACTACTATAGCCTTTGGTGAAACAGTTGTTTTTGGAATATTTGCTATGATTTTCCCTTTAATAGCAATAGGTTTAATTTTACTAATGATATCCCAATTTACTACATTTGAACATACAACAATGTTATTCTTACGCATATATGGGGTTCAAATAATATTTATACCCTTTCTCAGATGTGTGCCGTTTGCTTGGGGTAAATGCGAATATAAAGGGTATGTAGATTGGTTTGGCGTGTTAGCAAATAAAATTTATAAGTAAATACTAGGATTGCTATATTTGGAAGTCGGACTTTTTATGAAGAGAGGGCTTTTATAAAGTTCTCCTTGTTATTTTAGCGTAATTATGCTAAAATATTATTGGAGGTGTCAGATATGAATATGATAAGACCTGTATCAGATTTACGAAATAATTTTGCGGAAATATCAAAAATTGTACACGAAACGGCTCAGCCGGTGTTTCTCACAAAAAATGGATATGGTAATATGGTTGTTTTAAGTATGGAAGCTTTTCAAAAAATGCAATTTGAGAGTGAAGTTTATTTCAAATTGCTGGAAGCCGAGCGTGAAGCAGAGCATTCTGGCAAAAGGTATTCCTCTAAAGAAGTATTGGCTGCCATGAAAGATACTATGGGAGAGCGGTAAAATGTATAAACTTGAGTATTTAGACTTAGCAAAGCAAGATATGGTTGAAATCGCAAGTTATATTAGCAGAGAGCTTAACAACCCTCAGTCGGCTGAAAAATTAGCTGATGAAATGATAAAAGCCGCTGAAAATCTTGTGAAATTTCCATACTCCAATAGGGTTCATTTAATATCCGCTCCTTTAAAACAAGAGTATCGAAGGCTGATAGTGAAGAATTACATTATGCTTTATTGTATAGATGAGAAAGAGAAAAAAGTGACAATTGCAAGGGTTATCTATAGTCGACGTGACTATGAAAAAATGCCTATAAACGAGGAAAAATGACAATGTTCTTTAAAGAAATTGAAACTGAAAGAATTTTTTTGAAAAACTTATACTTTACTAAAAACAATAGACGCTGAGTCAAGTTCAGCGTCTATGCGAGCCCGCGCAATTCTGCATTCTGAGGTGTTTGGGGCGATTCATATGGGGTGCCATCACTACTGCAAGCCGTAAAAGCAAACAATATAACCGCTGCTAAAGCTAAAAGAACCGCATATTTTCTCATAAAATACCTCAGTGTAGTTACATCTCCTTAATACTTAATAAATATAACACAAAAACCGCCATTCCTCAACAAAAAATATTAAGTCTTAAACATCCTCTCATTGCCTCGTTTAAAATTACCTGTTGCTTTTGCCATAATTAGCTGTGCATCTTTTCCGTCCACATCTTTAATATCAGAGATAAAAGCCTCAGCTTTTTTGCCGCTTAGAGTTGTAACTTGCTTGCCATGATAAGAAATAAACACCTTTCTATCTTTTGTAAGCTTATATGTAAAGATTTCTTCGCTCAGCATTCCTCTTTTATCTATAGAATTATTCATACTGCCTCCAGATCCTTTGTGTTTTTAACAAAAAACCTAGGGTGAACCTAAAAAAGAAACAGGCACACCCTAGTGGAATAATCAAATATTTGAATTACGAAGCAATTTGCTTATTTAACAAATTAAATAAGTATAAATTAAGCTTTAAGTTTTGCTTTTAACTCTTTTTCTAACAAAGGAATAACCTCATATAAATCACCGACTATTCCATAATCCGCTAAATTGAATATCCATGCATTAGGGTCTTTATTGATTGCTATTATTGTCTCAGATGAACTCATACCGGCAACATGCTGAGTAGCACCTGATACGCCACATGCAATGTAAACTTTTGGTGCAACGGATTTTCCGGTTTGACCTACTTGATGGGCGTGGGAAATCCAGCCTTCTTCAACAGTGGCACGAGACGCGCCAACAGTGGCACCTATAGACGCCGCGAAACTACGGATTAAGTCAAAGCCTGCCGCATCACCTAAGCCGCGACCGCCTGTAACAATAATTTCAGCACCTTCAAGGTCAACCTTTTCGCCAACTTCCTCCATTATTTCCACAATACGTGTCCTAATCTTATTTGGATCGAAAGAGAAACTTTCCTTAATAATTTCAATATCTTTTGGCTGGCTTGCAGGCTTTTTAAATACGCCCGGTCTTATTGTACCCATTTGCGGTCTGTGGTTTGCACAGAATATAACCGCCATAATATTGCCGCCAAAAGCAGGTCTTGTCCAAGCGATACAGCCTGTTTGTTCGTCAATACTAAGCTCGGTACAGTCAGCTGTTAAGCCCGTGCCAATACGACCTGATATACGCGGCGCAAGGTCACGTCCATTGCCGGTTGCGCCTATCATAACGGTAAGCGGGTCGTATTTTTCAATTAAATATGTAAAGGCGGCAGTGTGTGCATCAGTTGAATAATGCTTATACTCCGGTCCTTCGATAGTAATAACAGAGTCTGCGCCGTAGTCGCCGGCTGCTTTAGCGGCTATGCTTGTATCTTCGGCAATTACAACAGCTACAAGCTTTCCGCCTTGCTCAGCCGCAAGTCTTTTGCCGGGATTTAACAACTCAAGCCCAACGTTTTTTGGTGTATTGTCAGTTTTCGTTTCAATGAAAACCCATAAATCTTTTGATGCTCCCATTATGTTCTAGCCTCCTACTCAATATCTACGACTATTTTGTTTTCAACCAAAAGTCCGGCGAGCTTACTAGCCGATTCCTCAAGAGAACCTTCTTTAAATATAACGCCGCCTTTTTTAACTTGCGGAACAAAAGTTTTTCGAACTTGAGTTGGTGAACCTTTTAGTCCGATTTTTGCTCTGTCTATTCCATCTAGCATATCAACACCGATTTGACCTATTTCCATTTTCTTTGCGGCAAATCTGCGTTTTGCACCGGCTAAGCGGGGCTCAAAATTAGGTTTTGTGAAAGTTACTACACAAGGGAATTTAATAGCTAATATTTCTTTTCCGTCCTCAGTTTCTTTCGTAACATAAAGCTCGTCGTCCTTACATTCACAGGTTAGCCCGTAAGTTATTTGCGGAATATCCAAGCACTCTGCGATTTGAGGACCAACCTGTGCGGTATCGCCATCGATTGCCTGTTTGCCGCAGAAAATCATGTCAAACTTAATACTTTCCAAAGATTCTATTTTTTTGATGGCTTCGCTTAATATGTAGCTGGTTGCAAGAGTGTCAGATCCGGCAAAAAATTTATCAGATGCAAGATAAGCAGCATCCGCTGATATTGACAAGCACTCTCTAAGAGCCGCTTCCGCTTGAGGAGGGCCCATACAAAGAGCATAAATCTTAATGTCTTTATCCTTATCTTTAAGTCTTGCAGCAGCTTCAAGAGCGTAGCCGTCATAAGGATTCACTATACTTTCAACACCGTCGCGGATTAAGGTATTAGTTTCCGGATCGATTGAAATTTCTTGTGTATTTGGTACTTGTTTGATACAAACTAAAATATTTTTCATTCAATTACTCTCTCCTTTGCCTATTAAAATGGCAGAAAGCGGGTAAATTTTTTTACCCGCTTGGAATTGCCACTATTTTTAAAAAACAATTGCAAAAGCTCTAAGGCGGGTTTAGCTTGGTAATTTACTCCATTCTGAACGGAACGCTACTTTACCAGGATTAAGGAGAAGTTTCGGGTCAAATACTTTTTTGATTTGCTTATGTAGTTCGATGATGCTATCGCCTACATACTCTTCAAAGTATTCTACTTTACCAAAGCCAACTCCGTGCTCGCCGGTAAGCTCGCCGCCCATTTCCTTAGCTTTGTCATACATAGCAACCATCCATGGATGGATTTGCTTTTTAAATTCTTCCTCTTCCATAGTGTTGGAAACGCCGAAGATATGTAAGTTACCATCGCCTGCATGACCAAGATACATTAACTCGAAATCATATTTTTCTGCATCTTTCGAGAAGAAATCAACGAATTCAGCAATTTTGTAGATAGGAACAACAACATCATTCTCATCGAACAGCTCATGAGATTCAAAGATTGCATCCAAGAATGCACCGCGTACATCCCAAATATCTTTGATTTTGTTAGGTGTATCGGCAATCATAACATCCATTGCCCCTTCTTCTAATAAGAAGTCAGTAATTCTTTCAAGATGAGGTTCAATTTCATCCATAGAATCACCGTCAAAGATAAGAAGGAGGTATGCTTGCACGTCCACGCCGTCAACTTCTTTAACCCAAACATCTTTACCGACAAATTTCTCAGAAAGAAGAAGAACGGGTCTTTCAAAGAACTCAAGAGCGGTTGGGCGGAAGCTTGCCTGGAAAATCTTAGGTACTGTTTCAAGAGCTGTAGGAAGCTCTTTGAAAGGTGCAAGTACAGATATTTCAAGAGCTGGTTTTTTAATAAGCTTCATGCAAAGCTCAGTAATGATACCTAAAGTACCTTCGGCACCTGTGATTAATTGGCAAAGATTATAACCCGAGCTGGTTTTAGCAACATTTGCACCAAGCTTCATAATTTCGCCGTTTGGCATAACAACAGTCATACTGCGAACATAGTCTTTAGTTGTACCGTACTTAATAGCGCGCATACCGCCGGCGTTTGTAGACACGTTACCACCGATAGTACCAAGCTTTTGACCCGGATCGGGAGGATACATAAGACCTTTTTCAATAGCTGCGGCTTTTAAATCTTGAAGAAGTACACCAGGTTGAGTATAAACAGCAAACTGTTTCTCGTCCCAGCTAAGTATTTTGTTCATACGTGCGGTACAAACTACAACGCCGCCGTATATTGGTACAGCACCGCCAACGAGACCGGTTCCGGCACCTCTCGTAGTAACAGGGATGTCGTTTGCGTAGCAAATTTTCATAATTTCTGAAACTTCTTCAGTTGTGAGAACGTCGATTGAAACTTCCGGTAAATTTTGACCGTAAATCGGCATTTCATCACGAGAGTAGTCAGGATTTACACCTTCGCCTTTAACAACTCTGTCTGCCCCTACCACTTTTTCTAATTGGGCAATAATTTCGGGTGTCAATTGCTTGTAATTCATACATCAAACCTCCCATAAAATATTGTAAAATATTATCATATGAAAATTAGCCTGCTTGCAAGCAATTTCCATGAGGTGCTATTAGTAAACATTATAACAAATCTATAATTATGTCAATGACTTTTAGCTAAACAATCATAAGATGAATATATCTTTATATAAACTTTAGAGAAATTGAACATAAAACTCTTAGATTGTTTTAAATGTTTTATTAAAAACGCTATAAAAACCACAAAAAGTTTAATTTGTTGCATCTCTACGATGACGTTTTGCCCTCCTGCTGCGTAAACGCCCAAAACAACACTTAGGCCAGAGAGTACATTGACAGCAGGGGCAGTCACGGCAATTTGTCCGATTATCAGGGTCACATGAAAGCTTAATATCGGCAAGAGATATACCGCAGCTTCCTGGCGCTCTGGCTGCACAGGCTTTTATTATAGCTGCACAGATTGCGGAGTTTATCTCCAGTAAGCTCTTCTTTCCATCATTAAATTTTACGGATAAATGATGAACCCGATTTCCTTCATCGGACAACATTTCAGCCAACATACCTAAAGGAACTAACCCAAATTCTACTTTTTGATGTCCTTTTGTAACTATTTCATAGGAATTTACCGTATCACGACCTAATTTAACGGTATTTGAAATTGATACATCCCCTGAAACAGATATTACATCTTGACCTTCATAATCGCCGGATATAACCTTATTCCTCGCTTGTTCCATATTTTTACGCCCTTTACGCCAAGAAATATGTGCCAAGTGCAAGATATATGAACATTATCGCAGAAATTGCCAAACTGCATATTATAAATGGCACGGCGGCGGCAGCAATAAGCTTTCCTTCCCCTTCTTTAAAGCCGGTGGTAGCCGAAATTGCAACAGCATTATGTATAGCTATCATATTACCGATAGAAGCACCGGAAGTTTGACCTATAAGTATAAGTACGATAGGCATACCAAGGTTTTGAGCAACATCTAACTGCAGTGAATAGAACATAAGATTAGAAACAGTATGAGAGCCGGAAATGAAAGCACCAAAAGCTCCGATAAGCGGTCCTACAATTGGGAAGCCGCCGCCAAAAGCATCAGCAAGAGAGCGGGCAATTTGGGCAGTCATTGAAAACACTTCAGTGTTAGTCTGATTTGTAAAGCGCATTACCTGTACCAACGCAACACCAAAGCAAAGAGCTAAGATAGCGTTTTTAAGCTGATTGAAGGTTTTTTTGGATATTTTCGCTATAGTCTCTCCGGATGTTTTTCTCGCTATAAGGAAAATTATTGCCACTGGTATAAATGGGAACAAACCGGGATTGTTGAGAATTGGGAAAGTAAAGTTTCTCCCTGCCATTCCTAAAAAGTCAGGTATGGCAATAACGAAGTTTGGAAGCATAAACGAAGTTCCAGTCGCCCAAATTGCTGCCGGAGCAGGGTTAATAAAGTCCCTGATTGGAAGCCAAGGAACTCTTGTAAGAGCTAAAAGACCGGCGATAATTACATAAGGAGACCAAGCGGTGACCAAAGAGATACCGGTGTTTGAAGATTCATTAGCTTCAATAATAGGATCGTCTTGAAAACGATATTCTTCCTTTGGAACTAAAAAGCCTTTCTTAACAGCAAAAATAAATACGGGAAGCGCAATAAGAGAACTTAAAAGTGTAGGAATTTCGGGACCAACATGCGAAAGTATGAATACGGGTACAGTAAAAAGGACTCCCGCAAAGAGACAGAGGGGAAATATATTAAATGCATTTTTTAAGCCTTGCTTTCTTCCGTCTCTTACCACAATCGCAGAGATAATCAAAAATGGAACAAAAGAACCTACAAAAATATTTGTGAAAGCAGCCATGGTGTTTAGGTTGTGAAAGACTGCATCCGCATTATAGCCCAGGGCTTCAATAGGTCCCCTTACAGTGTCGAAGCCTTGTACCGGCGGTATTCCAACCGCACCGAACAAAACAGGTGAATAATTAGCCATAAGTGAAGATAAAGCCGCAAAAAACACCGGTACGCCAAGACCTACAAGAAGAGGAGCGGCCAAAGCACCCGGTGTTCCAAATCCGGCAGCACCCTCAATAAACGCGCCGAATAAGTATGCAATAATAATTATCTGAATACGCCTATCCTGAGTTATACCTTTAAAGCCATTGCCAATAGTTTCGATGAACTTTAACTCAATCATAGCGTTAAGTAAGAATATTGCGGCAAAAACAATCAGTAAAACATTGATAGCTGAAACAAAGCCAAGGACAGTAAGACCAATGGCGTCTCCAACACTCAAATTCCAAATACCGATTGCGAGTATAATACTTGCAAACCATGCTGCTACTAGAGATATACCGGATTTTTTCCTAAATCCAACCATCATTACAAGAGCTACAATAATCGGTAAAGCTGCAAAAATTGCATACATAAACTTATCAACTCTCTTCTACTTATTATTTGTTTTCGTGAAGCAGTTTACTGTCCGGATTACACGAGAACCTATTAAGTACAGATTTTTTCAAAAAAGTAACTAATAAAACACCTCACTTTCTTCGCCTAAAAAGTCGCAACCTTATTGACATAGCAAGTTAGATGGCACAAAAAGCTGTTGATACTTGATTGTGATTAGGATTGTTGATAATATCTTTAATTGCATTACTTTCCTTGTCTTGCCTCTTATAAATCTATAGGGTGCTTATTTTAGCACATCAGAAAACAGGGCATACCCCCTTCACTAATAAATATATTCACATATTAATTTACTTAATATTGGTATTATGTCATATCCAAAAGAACTTTTCAACAAAATATTCATTATTTTTTAATAAATGACATTATGCCTTGTTTTCTATATATTCAAGCTCGTCCAATATCTCCTTAGGTGCTTTTTTGCCTGTCCGCTCGGCTTTTTGAATAACATTTTGAAGAACCCGCGCACGCTGCTTAAGTTTAAGGTCGTAACGTTTAAACAAATCTGTAAATTGAGGGCTTGTAGCAAGTTTTGCCCGCATGAGCGCAGGGAAAGGGCAATATTCAAGTAAAACTTTCCGTGCCACTTTATTGAGCCTGGGAGAACCTTTTGATTCATACATAAGCCAATCAATATAATTTGATACAAAAACTTCCTTATAATTATTCCTGGCACGTACCAAATCGGTTTTAATAGCGGATTTAACATCAGCAGAAAGCTCCCGGTTACTTCTGTAAAATTGCATATAATCAAAAAATTCACTGGTAAGGGAGGGGTATGAAAGATCACTCCAGCGAGGACCTTGAATACGCTTACACATTTCCCAACGGAATTCGCCGGTTAAACGCATAACTAAACTGCTTAAATCATTCAATAAAAATGTTGACATAAACATACGCGCAGGGGTTGAATATTTTCTACCGTCCATTTCTTGCCACATAGCACCACGCACACCTACATTAGGCATAAGGATAATTTCAGGCATTACTTCTATATGCACAAATTCCTTAGTTATGCCACATTCAGAGTTTGAGTACAAAGTTTCACGAAAATAGGCGGAAGGGTCAATTATGCGGATATCGTTAAAAGCCTCTTTAAGAGCTGCTGGTGTAACTAAAGCCGCTTCTAAGTTACGCTGTACATTGTGGTCTGAGAATAAAGGGCAGAATGCCGATATACGCCCAAATGTAATTTTATTTACAACCGGGAATACATTATCAAGCTCAAAACGCAGTTTTTCTTCAAGGTCGGCTAAAAGACGCGCCTCTTCTTTTTCGTCTATTTTACGCATTTGCTTCATTTCACGTATATGAGCGGTGTAATCAATATCGAAGTCGTTGCGGCTGGGTTCTTTTTCCCCCCTGTATATAGCGGCAAGCCATTCGGGAAGGGTATAAACATCCATATCAGGATTGCCTTTTAAAGAGTCAGCTACCCCATAGAGAAAATCAGCGTTTTTATGCCCTGCAAGAGTGGCATCGACATATCCGAAATTGAGAAACATTTTTATGACAGTAGGGGTTGCCGGATCATCAAGGCTTTTTATTAGTACATTCTTATATATATCATTAAAAATACCGGTTAATTCCCTACGTAAACTATATACAGTGTCTTCCGGGCTGCTTCTGTCCGGGACTTTTATATATTCATGTACTAAACGTGCGAATTTGTTACATAATTCATCAGGATATTCCGAATATTCAAGTATAGTATCCAAAGAATTCGATAAATTTTGCTTTAGAGCAGATGATGCAGGGGCATCTTCTGCTGCTTTCCCGTTGGTTATGCGGCTGGTAGCCAGATTATCCCTATATGTTTCTAAGCGCTCCTGGTAATAAGCCTGATTTATATAAGTCATATTAGATATAAATTCGGTTAACTTTGCAATTATAGTACCAACAGTATCGTCAGCACCTTTTATATTGATTGAGCTTAGGTGAAGCTCACAAAGAAGAGCAAACAAATCATGTCCATCGTCGCTTATAAAGATTTTAGAAATTTCTTTCAAATGCTCTTGGTAAAGTTTGCAAGCTTGTAACACTTGATGAATATCCTCAGTGCCTCTATGAAAAAATCCTGATGATATACCGACATGGGCATGGAAAAATCCTTTTAATGTGGCAGGATCTAAATTTTTTATCTCCATATAATAACTGTGTACCCAATCCTTTACCGGATCTGACTCTGAAATTTTTATAAGGTTCAAAATCTCAAGGATTTTTTTAGATGAAAAAGCATACAGTTCGCATAAACGCTCATATTCAGGATAAATTTCCCCAATCAAGCCGTATGCATCATCAGCTTCCTTTTTAAGATGAGTTCGGTATCTTAAAAAACCTGAGAGCTGGTTAGTGACAGATTGGACAAGGCGGTCTGCCACATCTGCGTTATCATTAAAAAGGGGCTTTAAGCTGCAAATGTTTTCATAAGGATATGAAACTATAGTTACATCCGAGTTGGCAGTATATGTGCAGCTATGCGAACCTTCCGAAATAGCACAGAGACCTATGGTGTCTCCTTGTTCAAAACGAAAAGCGCGACCGCTGAATATGACATTAACGCTTCCTTTTGTGATAAAAGAAATACGGCTTAAAGGGTCACCTTCTTTACAAATAATATCGCCGTGATTAAATTCGGATAAGGGCATATTAAAACCTCGCTTATGATAGTAAAGTTTGATGAGACATCTGTTAGGTAGAGACGTTTATACACATGACTCGACTTTTCTTCCGGAAAAGTCTCTCAGTACTTTTGCCTTTGGCAAAAGCCGCCTGACCGGCGTCCGGACTTCTTTCCGGTACCTATTGCACAATCAAGGAAGAAACACTTCGTGTTTCATCGTTATGTGCATATTATATCAGCTTGTAACGAAAATACAAGACCTATGCATACTAATAAAAAATATAATTGTAAAATTTTGCAGCATTTGATAATATTGTAGGCGAAGACTGCTAAATGGAGGCGGTATATTAATGAAAATATATCATGTGGATTCTTTTACAGACAAATTATTTCAAGGAAATCCGGCGGCTGTTTGTATATTGGGTGAAGATTGGCTCCAAGAAGATTTAATGATAAAAATAGCTATGGAGAATAACTTGTCGGAAACAGCTTTTGTAATTATGAAAAACGGTATTCGACACATTCGCTGGTTTACGCCAAAATGTGAAGTTAATCTTTGTGGACACGCCACTCTTGCAACAGCCCATGTGCTTTTTAATCATGAAGGGGTAAAAGATACAGAAATTATATTCGAGTCGAGGAAAGGCACCCTTGGTGTTAAAAAGCAAGGGGATTATATTATGCTTGATTTTCCAATCGACGAAATTAGACAAATCCAATTTTTTGATGAAATTGACTGTTTTAACGCAAAGCCTGTAGAATGCTATATTGGCGCAGATGATTATATGCTTGTTTTTGAATCTCAGGAACAAATTGAAAACTTAGAATGTAATATGTTAAAAGCCTCAAAATTAAGTGAGAGAGAGGGGTTTATTTGCACAGCAAAAGGCAAAGCTGCTGATTTTGTATCTCGGTATTTTGGTCCCAAAATTGGAATTTTAGAGGATCCTGTTACCGGTTCGGCTCATGCTGCCATGGCACCTTATTGGACTGGAATCCTGGAAAAGACGGAATTTAGCGCAATGCAGCTTTCAGAGCGTGGAGGACAGCTTATTTGTAAAGTTGAAGGTGAGCGCGTAATTATCGGCGGTAAAGCTGTAACTTACTCTATTAATAAGCTGCTTTTAAAGGAGCAATAAATATGAAAAAAAAGCTCACTGAGCTGTTTGCCGATTTCAATGCTATTTCTATTATCGGTATGTCAAAAAACGCGGGTAAAACAACGGTTCTCGGCAAGTTAATTGATGAGTGGGCAGAGAGCGGCATGAAAGTAGGGCTTACCTCAATCGGGCGGGACGGCGAAGATGTGGATATTGTAACCGGCACAGAAAAGCCGCGGATATTTGTTACAAAAGATACGATAATAGCTACAGCGGCAGACCTGTTAAAAAAAAGTGACATAACAAAAGAAGTTTTAAAAACGACAGGGATAAATACACCAATGGGCGAGGTAGTATTTGTAAAAGCGCGAAGCGATGGGTATGTGCAAATAGGCGGCAGCTCAATTGGCAGCCAAATTGTGAAGCTGCTTGAGGACTTTAAGGAATTGGGTGCCGATAAAGTACTTGTCGATGGTGCCATAAGCCGGAAAACTCTGTCAAGCCCTGTTATTACCGATGCCACGATACTGTGCAGCGGTGCCTCTCTTAGCTCCGATATGGTACAAGTTGTGAAGGAGACGGCTTTTGCCGCTAAACTACTCACCCTTAAGCCTATTTGTGATAATAATGTATTAAGGCTTATAGACCAATTGCCGGATAACGCCGGAAAGATTGTTGGGATTGAAGAGGATTACAGATTTTCACCTGTAAGTTTAGACAATCCTCACAATGGAAACAGGAGTGCCGCTTATATCTACATCCGTGGTGCCGTGTCAGACAGCTTTGCAAATAAATTTATTATGTCGAATATAAATTTGCGGGGCGTAACTATTATTGTTGAGGATGGAAGTAAATTGTTTATAACAGAGAAAACCTTTGAAAAATTTAACCTTGGTAATGCTAAGATAGCTGTCAGGCGGTCTATAAATCTCATAGCGGTTACGATTAACCCTGTGTCGGTTCGCGGGTTTAGTTTTGATAAAGATGCGTTTAGGGAAGCACTTAAAAAAGAACTGAAAATACCTATTTATAATGTACTGGATTAGGAGGCGTCCGAACAATGTTTCTGAGAGATGAGCAAAAAGATGCAATAGGGCTTACATTTATTTTGAATGAGATTTTGCCCGATTCGCCTTATAGTGACATTAGAACCCGGAATGCTAAGTTTTATAGAGCAGATGAGAAGCAGGAGCTTTTGGATGAATTTTATAATATTTCCCAAATACTTGCCTGTGTGGAAGCCGATGGGGATTGTATAGCGGCTTTACGCCGCGCACTTATGCCATTTAAAAATATTGATAATATTCTTAAGAAACTGGAACGCAGCTATTTACATGAAATTGAGTTTTTTGACCTTAAAGGGTTTATGCTTAGTTTAGGGAAGCTTAAGGGTGCCTTTTCTGATGCAAATATAAGGCTTATGGATGTCGAATTTATCGATATGGAGGAAGCCCTCAATATCCTCGACCCGGATAGTAAAAGAATGGCACCTTTTTACTTAAATGAACAATATTCAGAGGAGTTATGGGATGTACGCAAGGAAAAAAGCCGTATTGAAAGGCTTATCCATGAGGAGAAGGACAAAGGTAAACTTGAAGAACTTAAAACCAAGCGTACATTTATAGTTGCCAAAGAAGATGAAGCCGAAACAGTGGTTAAAAAAATGTTGAGCGAAAAGCTGTGTGAGTTTTTGCCGGTTTTTAGGAGCAATATAAACGCAATAGGCAAGCTTGATTTTACAATACAAAAGGCAATACTTGCAAAAAAGTATAATGCTGTATGCCCGGATATAGAAGAAGATTCGGTCGAATTTGTCGAAATGCTTAACCCGGAAGTGGAGGCAGTCCTTAAAGAACGCGGCAAATCCTTCACTCCTATATCAATTAAATTGAGTGCCGGAACGACACTTTTAACAGGTGCCAATATGGGAGGCAAGAGTGTCGCGGTTAAAACGGCTGTGTTAAATATTTGCTTATGCCACATGGGGTTTTTTGTTTTTGCTAAAAGGGCAAAAATACCAATATTTGATGGGATATATCTTATATCAGAGGATATGCAGTCTCTTGAAGATGGGCTTTCGACCTTTGGCGCGGAGATTATGAGCTTTAACAGTATCGCAAGGCAGGCAGAAAAGGAATATTTGTTTATTGCCCTCGATGAATTTGCCAGAAGCACAAATCCGGAGGAGGGGGCTGTGGTTGTTCGCGCGGTTTCCCGCTTTTTGAATACTTTGAAAAGCATATCTATTATAACTACCCATTATGATAATATAGCGGAAGGGAACTTTGGGCAATACCAAGTTGCAGGGCTTAAAAACCTCGATTTTGAGAACCTCGCCAAAGAGATTGAAAACAGCACATCAACTTCAAAGGGTATAGATTTAATAGCGGCTCATATGGATTACAGGCTAATACCCGTATCAGGAAAAAACGAGCCTCCCCGTGATGCTCTTAACATATGCAGGCTTTTGGGAACGCCGCATCAAATAATGAATGCCATTGAGGAAGGATATATAAATAATACACCAAAAATTTAGGGTTGAACAGAACAAAACAAAGCATTACAAGACAGGAATTGATTTTCAAAATACTCTATAATAATTTTGAAAGGAGGCGGTGTTATGAATTGGGTTGAAATTCTCAACAATGCGATTGAATATATAGAAAATAATTTACTTGACAATATTGCTCTCTCGCAAATTGCTGAACACGTACATATTTCAAGCGCGCATCTGCAAAGGGGATTTTCTGCTCTGGCAGATTTAACTGTAGGCGAATATATACGCAACAGACGATTATCTCTAGCCGGACTTGAACTTACTCACAAAAACCTTAAAATTGTTGATATTGCAATAAAGTACGGCTACGAAACACCGGAAAGTTTCTCTAAAGCATTCAGTCGTTTTCACGGTATTGCGCCAAGTGCTGCAAGGAAAAACAGTACCGCTTTGAAATCATATAGCCGCCTGACTATCAAAATTATTATGGAAGGAGGTTCTGTAATGGATTACAGGATCGAAGAAAGAGAAAGTTTTGATGTTGTCGTTAAGGTAAGGAAAATTGAAGCGGAAGAAGGGGATTCGAGGAAAATACCAGCCTTTTGGGAGGAATATTTTGCAGAAGGGTTTTCGGCAAAAATTGTCCCGGTGCTGGGTGTTTGCAGTGGAATGTCACAGGAATCAAAGGAGTTTCTCTACGGCATAGGCGATTTTGTGAAAGATGGGCAAGAGATTCCGGAGGGCTTTGAAATTTGGCAAATCCCTAAAAGCACTTGGGCGGTTTTTAAATGTGTTGGTGCAATGCCTAAAGCTATCCAAGAAATGTGGAAGCGGATTTACAGCGAATGGCTGCCGCAAGCAAAATATGAGATTATGCCGGCATATGATTTCGAGTTTTATACAGATGGCGATACGGGCTCACAAGATTATATAAGCGAAATATGGCTGCCTGTAAAAAAGAAATAAAAACGAAAGTACCGGCTGGATTAGTAAAATAACAGGTCAAACTTACCTTAAGTTCTTCGCCGAAATCCTGATTTCGGCGAAGTGCAAATGCTTCATGCGTTTGCAATGAGTAAAATAAAGAAATCTCTTGACGCCAAAACTTCTAATCGCTATACTATATTTAAACAATTTAATACACGAATAGAGGCGCGGATAACAAGGTAGCTTCCGTATGTTAAGGGCAGGAGCGCCCGATGACGGAGGGGAATGTGTGTTCGCCGAAAGAGGGTATACGCTCTTGTATATCTTACTTGGAGGCAGTGCTAAGTGCGCTGCTTCTGTCATACGTGAGTATGAAGCACTATTTTTATGAAGTATATTCATTAAAAGTAGTGCTTTTTTAAATCTATGAATGAAGGAGACTAGACATGAAATCAATGATTAGAGTACGTATCAGTCCCGCAGACGCTCATTATGGAGGCAATCTTGTAGATGGGGCAAAAATGCTCCAGCTTTTTGGTGATGTGGCAACGGAGCTTTTAATTAGGCGTGATGGGGACGAAGGGCTTTTTGTTGCTTATGACTCGGTGGAGTTTAAGGCTCCGGTTTATGCGGGAGACTATATTGAAGCGGTTGGTGAAATTGTGTCGCAAGGCAATTCATCACGGAAAATGAAATTTGAGGCAAGGAAAGTTATAGTGCCAAGGTATGATATAAGCGAGTCCGCTTGTGACGCTCTTGATGAGCCTGTTGTGGTTTGTATAGCAAGCGGCACCTGCGTTACGCCAAAGGATAAACAGAGAAAGGGTTGATTTTATGGAGAAACTTATAATTACTGCAGCAATTTGCGGTGCTGAGGTTACGAAGGAACATAATCCGGCGATTCCTTATACAGTGGAGGAAATTGGAAAAGAAGCCTATTCGGCTTACAAAGCCGGTGCAAGCATAATACACCTTCATGTACGTGAAGATGACGGAACGCCAACTCAGTGCAAGGACAGGTTTGCGGCTTGTATAGCGGAGATAAGCAAGCTTTGCCCGGATGCCATAATTCAGCCATCAACCGGCGGGGCGGTGGGCATGACTAATGATGAACGCCTCCAGCCAATTGAACTTAATCCTGAAATGGCAACCCTTGACTGCGGTACATGTAATTTTGGGGGCGATGATATATTCATCAACACTGAAAATATGATTATTGATTTCGCTCAAAAGATGATAGCCCGCGGTATTAAGCCTGAATGTGAGGTTTTTGACAAAGGAATGATAGATATGGCTATTCGCTTGTCTAAAAAAGGATTTATTGAGACACCTATGCATTTTAACCTTGTAATGGGGGTAAACGGTGGTATTTCAGGTGAGCCGAGAGACCTTTTATTTATGCAGGAGAGCTTGCCGCCCGGCTCAACATTTACAGCCTCAGGGGTTGGGCGGTTCCAATTCCCTGTTACTACATTAGCTATACTATTAGGCGCTCATGTGAGGGTAGGCTTTGAGGATAATATTTATATCTCGAAAGGTGTTTTGGCAAAGTCTAACGGCGAACTTGTGGAAAAAATCGTCCGCATAGCCGCCGAATTTGGCAGAGAAATCGCAATGCCTGACGAGGCAAGGAAAATACTGGGACTCAAAGGGAGGAATGCTTAATGGGGCAAAAAGGCGATAAATACGGCGCGCATAGAGTTATAGAGCCGGCAGGGGTCTTGACTCAGGCGGCATGGAAAATTGATAGTGATATGAGCAAAAATTATTCTAACGAAATTTTAGTTGATGTTATTTCTCTTAATATAGACTCGTCGTCTTTCACTCAAATAAAAAGTGAGGCAGGGGGAGATAAAGAGAAAATAGGGGCAAAAATACTTGAAATAGTCTCTGAAAGAGGTAAGATGCAAAACCCTGTTACCGGCTCCGGCGGTATGCTTATAGGTAAAATTGCCTGCCTTGGGGAAGACCTTTCAGACAGAGACTTAAAAGTAGGGGATAAGATAGCGACTTTAGTATCTCTTTCACTTACACCTCTTAAAATTGATGAGATTACAGCCATTCACAGTGATATTGACAGGGTTGATATCAAAGGGCAGGCTATACTTTTTGAAAGTGGGATTTATGCGAAATTGCCTGATGATATGTCGGAAGCTTTGGCACTTGCGGCACTTGATGTGGCTGGGGCACCGGCGCAAACCTCAAGACTTGTTAAGGAAGGGGACTCTGTGCTTGTGTTAGGCGCGGGAGGCAAATCCGGCATACTTTGCTGCTATGAAGCTATGAAAAAAGCAGGTCCTAAGGGCAATGTAGTCGGTATGTGCCGTTCGCAAGAGGATAGAAAGAAGCTTCTTGAAAACAATTTCTGCCATGAGGTTATCCTTTCAGATGCGAGAAAGCCCCTTGATGTTTTAGAGAAAGCTCTAAAAGCAAACAGCGGCAAGGAATTTGATGTGTCAATCAGCTGTGTTAATATCCCAAGTGCGGAAATGGCGTGTATTTTACCTGTTAGAGATGATGGGGTGGTTTATTTCTTCTCAATGGCGACGGATTTTGCCAAAGCGGCTTTGGGAGCCGAAGGGGTAGGTAAAGACGTCCAAATGATAGTAGGCAATGGATATACAAAAAACCATGTAGATATTACCCTTGCGGCAATACGTGAAAGTCAGGCACTGCGCGATATATTTAATGCAAAATATATCTAAATACATCTTAATACAATCTAGGAGGATTTTTATATGGCAAGCAGAGGACGTAATAATCTTTTTAAGGATATACCGGACAATGATTGGAATGATTGGCATTGGCAGTTAAAAAACAGAGTACAAACCCTTGAAGATCTTACGAAACTTACAAAAATAAGCAAAGACGAGGAAGAGGGCATTAAAAAATGTTTAGAGTCATTGCGTATGTCGATTACGCCGTATTATCTTTCGCTCATAGACTTAAATGATGAAAATGACCCAATCCGTAAGCAATGTGTACCTACGGTTATGGAGCTTACCCGCTCGCCGGAAGATATTGAAGACCCCCTTCATGAAGATGGTGACTCTCCTGTTAAAGGGCTTACTCACCGTTATCCGGACAGAGTATTATTTTTAGTAACAGACCAATGTGCCATGTATTGCCGCCATTGTACAAGAAGGCGTTTTGCAGGGCAAAATGATACGGCTGTACCAACGCCCCAGATTGACGCGGCGATTGAATATATTGCAAAAACCCCTGTTATCCGCGATGTACTTCTTTCCGGCGGGGACTGCTTGCTTTTAAGTGATGAAAAACTTGAATATATTATCAAAAAACTTCGTGAAATCCCCCATGTGGAAATAGTAAGGCTTGGCTCACGCCTTCCTGTGGTTATGCCCCAAAGGATTACGGATGATTTGGTAAATATGCTTAAAAAATATCACCCGATTTGGGTAAATACTCATTTTAACCACCCAAGTGAAATTACTCCCGAAGCGGCAGCTGCCTGCGCTAAGATGGCTGATGCAGGTATCCCTTTAGGTAACCAAAGCGTTCTCTTAGCAGGGGTGAATGATTGTGTTCATGTTATGAAAGACCTTGTACAAGGGCTTGTTAAAATGCGTGTTAGACCGTACTATATTTATCAATGCGACCTTTCCTACGGGCTTGCACATTTTAGGACTCCTGTGGCTAAAGGTATTGAAATTATTGAAGGGCTTAGAGGGCATACATCAGGCTATGCGGTGCCGACTTATGTGGTTGATGCGCCAGGCGGCGGCGGCAAAATACCTGTTATGCCTACTTACGTAATTTCCCACGGCGTTAATACTACGATACTTAGGAATTTTGAGGGAGTTATATCGGCATACCAGGAGCCGGAACATTACGAGCATACCTGCAAATGTTCGGAATGTGAGGAAGAAAGAAAAATTAAAATGGTTGGGGTTGCGGGGCTTCATAATAAACAGCAAGTTTCCTTAGAGCCGGAAGGGCTGGAGAGGAAGCTTAGAAATAAAAATAAAGCTTAGAGGAGGATGCTGATAGTATGAAAGGCAAACTCGGACTAAATTGGGATTTGGTAGCAAAAGCTCGTGAATGCGCCAAAAACGTAGCGGAAGATACACAAAAATTTATTGACATACATTCCACCGTAGCGGTAGAGAGAACAGTATGCCGCCTAATGGGCATAGACGATACAAATGAGGTAGGGGTACCCCTTGCAAATATCGTTGTCCAGCATATGGAAGGGCATAAACTTTTGCCTGTAGGGGCTGCGCTTACTTTAGGTGCTGCTATGATAAGCGAAAACCTTACACCTCAGCAAATAGCCGGAAAAATCAGCGAAGGTACGCTGGATTTATCTAAAATAGCCATTGAAGATGTGGAAAAAGCTAAGAGAGCCGCTCATTCAGTTGCGGAGCAAACCGTTGCAAAAATAGCGGAGAATAGAAAAACCAGAGAAGCTTACCTTAAAAGGCACGGTGATAAAGCAGGACCGTTGATTTATCTTATTGTTGCAACAGGCAATATTTACGAGGATGTTACCCAGGCTGTTGCTGCTGTTAAACAAGGCGCCGATGTTATTGCAGTTATCCGTACAACAGGACAAAGTCTTCTTGACTATGTGCCTTATGGTGAGACGACGGAAGGTTTTGGGGGAACCTACGCAACCCAAGCTAATTTTAAACTTATGCGTGCCGCACTTGATAAAGCCGGAGATGAAGTCGGTCGTTATGTACGCCTTTGTAACTACTGCTCAGGGCTTTGTATGCCTGAAATTGCCGCGATGGGTGCTATGGAGCGGCTGGATGTTATGCTAAATGACGCTCTTTATGGTGTTTTGTTTAGAGATATAAATATGAAGCGTACTTTTATCGACCAAAACTTCTCAAGGATGATTAACGCCTATGCCGGAGTTATTATAAACACCGGCGAGGATAATTATTTAACCACAGCTGATGCAGTGGAGCAGGCACATACAGTTTTAGCCTCACAGTTTTTAAACGAGCAATTTGCACTTAAAGCAGGGCTTTTGGAGGAGCAAATGGGACTCGGACACGCATTCGAAATTTCACCTGATGTGGAAAACGGCTTTTTAATGGAGCTTGCCCAAGCCCAAATGGCAAGGGAAATATTCCCTAAAGCCCCGCTTAAATATATGCCCCCTACAAAGTTTATGACTGGTGATATTTTTATGGGCAATGTTCAAAACGCGCTGTTTAATGCGGTTACTATTATGACAGGACAGCGGATACACCTCCTTGGTATGCTTACAGAAGCTATTCACACCCCATTTATGTCGGACAGGGCATTAAGCGTTGAAAATGCCAAATATATCTTTAATACTATGGCAGATATCAGCGGCGAAATAGAGTTTAAAGAAGGCGGCATTATACAATCACGTGCCAAAGAAGTGCTGGAGAAAGCTTATGAGTTACTTAGAGAAATTGAGAAGCGCAAAATATTTGACTCTATAGAGGGCGGCATTTTTGCTGATATTAAGCGTAAACCTGACGGGGGTAAAGGGCTTTCCGGTGTGTTTTTAAAAGGCGATGGGTATTACAACCCATTTACCGAACTTATGGGAAAAGGCGGTGTATCCTATGAGTAATAACGAGTTAGATAAAACCTTTGACTTATCAAGGCTTCGCCCTTACGGCGATACAATGAATGATGGCAAAGTCCAGCTTTCCTTCACCCTTCCTGTGAAAAATGATGAAAAAGGGGCGGAAGCGGCGACAGCTCTTGCCAAAAAAATGGGGCTTAAAGACCCTTTGGTGGCAGCCCAAAAAACCTTGGATGATGAGTTTAGCTTTTACATTATTTACGGTGCGCTTATTCATACTGTTGATTACAACGAAATACAAGTAGCCGCAGTCGAAGGGGACGTTATGGGCATGACTGAGGTCTCCGATTATATTAAGCAAAATATACGGCGTAAAGTTGTTGTAATCGGCGCATCAACAGGGACGGATGCTCATACGGTAGGTATTGACGCCATTATGAATATGAAAGGCTTCGCAGGGCATTATGGTCTTGAGCGGTACGAGATGATTGAAGCACATAATCTTGGGGCACAAGTCACAAATGAGGAATTTATCCAAAAAGCACAGGAACTTAAGGCGGATATTTTGCTTGTTTCCCAAACGGTTACGCAAAAGGATGTTCATATACAAAATTTAACGGAGCTTGTGGAACTTTTGGAAGCCGAAGGGCTTAGGGACAAGGTGATACTTGTATGCGGGGGTCCTAGGATTACTCATGAGCTGGCGAAAGAGCTTGGCTACGACGCAGGTTTTGGCAGCGGTAAATACGCGGAGGATGTTGCGTCTTTTGCGGTACAGGAAATGGTTAATCGTAAATTAGTATAGAAGGAGGGGCTTATACAAATGGCAAAAGTAGTAACGGCAAAAGAAGCTGTAGCAGGCATAAAAGATGGTGCGAGCATTATGTTTGGCGGGTTTATGGGCTGTGGTAATGCTCATGTGTCAGTTAAAGCCTTGGCTGAAAGCGGTGTAAAAAATCTTACAATGATATGTAACGATGCCTCAATGCCAAATGGTCCTGACGGGGAAGACTATTACGGTGTTGCAAAATTAATACACAACCGGCAAGTTAAAAAGCTGATTGCAACCCATGTTGGCTTAAATCCTGAAGTAGCGCAGCAAATGAACGAGGGGACTTTGGAAGTTGTACTTGTGCCTCAAGGGTCTTTGGTGGAAATGATTCGAGCAGGGGGATATGGTCTTGGTGGTGTCCTTACATCCACAGGGATTGGCACAATTGTTGAGGATGCAGAGCATGTTCATGGAAAAATAGAGATAGACGGCAAACAATACCTTATCGAAAAGCCTGTTAGGGCAGATTTTGCTTTCATAAACGGCTATAAAGTAGATAAATCGGGCAATATGTGGTACAAAGGCACCACTCGCAATTTCAACCAAGTTATGGCTATGGCCGCCGATACGGTTATTGCGGAAGCCGATATTTTGGTAGAAGTTGGGGAAATTGAGCCTGAAAATGTAATGACTCCCGGTATTTTGGTAAATTATATAGTCGAGGGGAGAGTCTTATAATGGATAGAGGTCTGATTAAGGATTATATTGCTAAAAGAGTGGCAAAAGAGCTTAAAGACGGCGATGTTGTGAACCTCGGCATTGGTCTTCCTACTCTTGTGCCAAGTTATTTGACCGAAGGGGTTAATCTTGTTTTACAGTCGGAAAACGGGATTATTGGCACGGGAGCAAAACCATCGCCTGAAGATGAGCAGCCTTTTTATGTAACAGATGCGGGAGGGAGACCATCATCTGTTGCTCCAGGCGGTTCATTTATCGACTCCGCTGTATCTTTTGGGCTTATACGTGGCGGGCATGTTGATGTTACCATCCTGGGTGCCTTGGAAGTGGATGAAAAAGGCAATCTTTCAAACTGGATAATTCCCGGAAAAATGGTGCCCGGCATGGGCGGTGCCATGGATTTGGTTGTTGGTGCGAAAAAAGTTATACTGGCAATGGAGCACACGGCAAAAGGTGCGCCAAAGATACTTAAAGAGTGCCGATTGCCTTATACGGCGGTAAATTGTGTTGATTTAATAGTTACTGAAATGGGTGTTATTGAAGTAACTCCGGCAGGGCTTGTACTTAAGGAAATTAATCCGGAGTTTAGCCCTGAGCAGGTTCAAGCAGCAACGGAAGCAGAGTTGATTGTTTCGCCTAATCTTGTGCATATTCAGGCATGAGCGGTAAAAAGCTGTTAATATTGCTTGCTGCGGTTAGTTTAATCGCAGCAAGCTTTTTTGCTCCTGTTAGATTTTTGTTGCTGTATATAAAAAATCTCTGCGGCGTTTGGGATTACCGCAAGGGGCTTGATATATCGGTTCTAACATCGGGACAAAATGTCCCTAAGCTGGCGAAGGAATTTTCGTAGAATTGTTCATGCTTTTATGCTATACTGTACTAGTGAATTTATGCGTTAGTGAGGGGAGTTGCGTTTGTTGGATAATTTACAAAGAAAAATAATCATGAAATCATTACTCGTATGGTTGCTGATTCTCCCTTTTGCAATATTAAACGGTGGATTGAGAAATGAAGTCATTGAGCCTATGTTTGGTTGGGTTGCAGAACCCATAAGCGGAATTATTCTCTGCACTTTCATTTTTTTGCTTTGCTTATTTTTGATACCACGTTTAGGAAATGGAAATAAGAAAACATATATTGTCATGGGCTGTATATGGATTATGCTGACTATTGTAATTGAATTTATCATAGGGTTCATTGAAGGTAATACATTTAATGAACTCCTTGCCGCCTATGATATAACAACAGGAAATTTATGGGTGCTTGTATTGATAATAACAGCCGTATCTCCATATCTATCAGCTAAAATCAAACGAATAGTTTAGTCATTCTGCCGTCGCTGGCGGTGGTGTTACCACAGCAAATATATTTCGAGGTGAGGGATAGGGCATGGTCGTAATAATAACATCTGCAATTTGTAGTATAGTTGCAATTACATAGCCATGAAAAAATCCGAATACTACACAAAAATATTTGAGAAAAATATAGATATACTTAAATGCCCTATTTGTCATGATAAATTTCATCTTTTAGGTGCATCTTTGTGCTGCAAATCCGGTCATACCTTCGATTTATCGTCTAAAGGCTCCATAAACCTGCTCTACCCGCCTAAAAAGCCGGACAGTATTTACTCTGCTGAGCTGTGGGCTAACCGTGAAGCCGTGTTCTTGGCAGGCTTTTTTGAGCCTTTGATAAGAGAGGCAGCAGATATTATAGCAAACAATGGTCTTTCTAACCCTACCATAACCGACTTAGGCTGCGGCGAAGGCTCATTTCTGCGTGAGATTGCGAAGCGAACAGGGGCAAAAGCATCTATAGGCATTGATATATCAAAAGAGGCAATAAACCGTGCTGTATCTAAGTCTGTTTTCCCTGCTATGTGGGTTGTATCTAATATTGCAGCATTACCTTTGGCGGACAATAGTGTAGATGCGGCTATAACCATGCTTTCACCTTCCAACTACGCCGAATGCTGCCGTGTTGTTAAAAACGGCGGTTTAATAATAAAAATCCTGCCGGGCAAAAATTATCTTGCTGAAATAAGGGCAGCATTGTTTGAAAATGAGCAAAGCGAAGACTTTGTCAACACAGAGACAACATCTCTTTTTAAAACAGTCTTTGGTAAGGTTAACGAGAGAAATATTTCTTATTCTTTTGAAGCGTCGGTTGATATGCTTCCCAAAATTTTCGCTATGACTCCAATGTCTGAGGGGCACGGTTATCCGATAGATTTACTAAATACGACGCAATACATCTCAGCAGATTTTAAGATTCTTTGCTCAACTTTAATTAAATAATAACATTTTACACATACTATCACAAATGAAGCTCTAAACGGAGGGTATATACTATTGAAAGCATTAAATGTGCTAAAAGAAACTTTTTTTATGTCACTTCCTCTTATGGGGGTTATGGCTATTGTACTCATATTTGTTGCGCCTTTTGAGGAAAGATTTGATTATATAAGGCTTGGGGTTGGCTACGCAGGCGTTGTTATAGGTCAATCTTTGTTTTTAATTGGGTTAAACATAAGTATACTTCCTGTTGGGGAAATAATGGGCAAGAATCTTATAAAGCTTAAAAAATTTGTTTGGATAATCTTTTTTGGGTTCTTTTTTGGGCTTTTGGCAACGGTTGCGGAGCCTGCTCTTGCTGTTTTAGCGCGTCAAACTAACCTTTTAATCGAGGAAATAAATCAAACTCTGTTTATTTGGGTTATGGGAGCTGGAATAGGTGTTTTTGTAGGCTTCTCTCTTTGGCGCATTGTTAAAAATGTAAGCATAAAAAAGGTGTTTGTGGTACTCTACGCACTACTTTTTGCAACTATTATATTCGTGCCGGAGGAGTTTGTGGCACTTGCGTTTGATGGCAGCGGCGCAACAACAGGGGATATATCCGTTCCTTTTATATTGGCACTTGGCATGGGTGTTTCAACGACCTTATCAAAGCGCAATGATAACGATGATATTTTTGGCATTATAGGTATCGCCTCAGTTGGTCCAATACTTACAATATTTATATATGGCATGATTTTAAATGCCATTCACGGCGGTATACCTGATGTAGGGGTGTATGACCCTGGTGCAATCGGCACAAATTTCCTTCAAATACTTATGTATAACTTAAGTGGTGTTAGCCTTGCTGTTTTTCCTATGTTAGTGGTTTTCCTTCCCTTCCAATTTTTCCTTATAAAACTTGCTAAAAAAGATTTTGCAAAGATTATTTGGGGGATTATCCCTGTTTTTGCAGGTCTTCTTATATTTTTATCCAGTATTGACTTTGGTTTTGCCTTCGCGGGGAAATATATGGGCGAGGTGTTCTTAGAAAGCCACAGGCCGGAATGGTTTAGATGGCTCCTTTTGCCTATGTCTTTCATATTAGGGGCAGCGATAACTTTGACTGAACCTGCCGTTACCGTACTTGGGGAAAAGCTTGAACAAATTACAAAGGGCAAAATTACCCGTATGACTATTCGCATGACCCTTGCACTTGGCATAGGAGTTGCCGCAATGCTTGCAGTTGTTAAAATACTCACACAAACCAATATACTTTGGTATCTTGCCCCTCTTTATGCCATAGCTATATTTATGATGAAGTTTACACCGCGGCTTTTTGTGGGGCTTGCATTCGATTCCGGCGGTGTAACAGGAGGTGCCTTAACATCAGCTATGCTTACACCGCTTACTTTGGGTATAGCCCAAGCGGTTGCCGTTGCCGCAGGACCTGAGGCTCAATCAGTTTTAACAAATGGGTTTGGGATTATTGCTTTTATTTCGGTAACGCCGCTGATTGCTGTCCAAATATTAGGCATTTATGCATCCCATCATGGAATGAGCGAATAGCCAAGTTTTCAAAATTAAATTGCTTTATTTGTATCAATGTTTTATAATTCAAATAGGTTTTATATTAGACCTGCCCACTAACCTGCTTTTGTCAGATTTTCGAGCATACTTTTCATTATGCACGGAAAGGTTGACGACGCAAAGCCAAAGCTTTTGCTAGGATACCTTGACACAGCAGAATGGAATATATGCCGAAAAGATGGTGGGATGAGGTTAGCGGTCAGGTCTATTAACAGCTAACACAAAAAAATTTAGAGGTGATTAAATGAAACGTATTATCAGCTTAGTATTAGCCGTAGTTCTTGTAATCGGCGTACTTAGTGCTTGCGCCCCTGCAAACAATCAACCGGCTGTTCCCCCTGCCGCTGAGGTACCGGCACCGGGACAAGCCGCTCCTGCACCTGAACCGCCACCACCGCCGCCGGCAGCAGATTTAGCCGAGGGCAGCTTGATAGTTGCCACTGCACATGAGCCTCCGTCGGTTGCGCCGGCACGTCATAACGCAGTTGCGGGTACATTCATAAACCGTATGACTCATAACGGTCTTTTTAGAATTTGCTATGTAACTCTTGACCCGATTCCTGATCTTGTGGCAAGTTATCAGACCCTTAGCGATACAGTTTGGGAGTTTACAATCCATGAAGGAATATATTTCCATAATGGTGAAGAAATGACGGCGGAAGATATCCACGCGTCTTTCTGGTTTGCCCGTGAATTTCCTGAGGCGGTAATATCATTGGCAAGTATCTATTCTTCTGAGGTTGTTGACAGGTATACTATTAGAGTTGATACAGGCACACCTAACGCAATGCTGCTTATTGACCTTGCCCAGCAAGCTAATTTTATTCAGCCTAAATCTTTGATAGATACAGGTCACGACTTTACAGCCATTCCAATAGGTTCAGGTCCTTACCAATTTATTGAGTGGAGAACAGGGGACTTTATAACAATGGCAGCATTTGACGAGTATTTCGATGAAGACAGGTCTCCGAATATCCGCGATATTACTTGGAGATTTATCCCCGAAGGTGCTTCAAGGACAATAGCTTTAGAAGCAGGGGAAATTGATTTTATAATTGAAGTGGCAACTCCCGATATCCCTCGTATGGAAGCCGACCCTGGCATTACCGTATTTAGAGGTATGGGTACAGGTCACAATTTCATGATGCTTAATAATGAAAGCCCTATGTTTGGCGATGTTAATGTAAGAAGAGCAATTGACATGGCTATTGACAAAGAAGCTGTTGTAGAAGTTGGTCTTGACGGTTTAGGAACGCCAACTTGGCACCAAGTGCCTATAGGTTTTCCAGGCGTGTCTAACGAAGGTATAAACAGTTTTGACCCGGAAGGGGCGCGCGCTCTTCTTGCGGAGAATAATATTGACCCATCTACGGTCACTTTTGAAATTATCGCATCTGATGATCAGTCAAGAAGGATTGGTGAGGTTATACAGGCTAACCTTGCGGATATCGGCATTCATGTTACTATTGCTATGATGGATCTTGCTACTCGCCTTGCAGTAACCGCAACACCTGATTATGAGGCGGCTATCGGCAGCTTTAACCCTAACAGTCTTATAATGTATGTAAATGGCGTATATCACTCAAGCAATATTAACGCATCTAACAGAACTCGTACAAACAGAGCTGAGTTTGACGAGCTTATTGACAGAGCCGTTGGTGAAACCAACGAGGCGGCAAGAGTGCAGATTTTCTACGAACTTACAAGGGCTCTTAATGAAAATACAGGGCAAATTCCTTTGTTCCAAGTTATGGTTCTTCGCGCTTTTAACTCTAGCCTTGTAGCACCTGAGCTTGATGCTAACAACAATCTTAATGTAAATATGATGTATTGGGTTCAATAGAGATTAAGAACCTGTATTCAATAAGTGCTCACACGTCTTTCCTGCTGATTTTAAGCCACTTTGTGTCAGTGCTCAGAAGGATTATCTCCGCATATGCTGCGTTCGCTCTTGGCAACAGTGCATAACCTAAGTTGAAGCAATTTTTTAGAGCGGTACGAGGGTAAGCGAGTGTTTTGCGACTATGATTTTTCCGCGGTTTTCGGAAAAGGGAGACTTCCGGCTAAAGCCGGAACCGAGCCTTGCGGCTCGTCCGCTATTGCGGGTCAAGGGAGACTTCCGGCTCGTCCGCTATTGCGGGTCATTGATGAAGCAAAAAGCGATAAAAAATTATCTGAAACTAGTTATGCACCATTGCCGCTTCCTTAATTGGCATAAAATCAGACTTGGAAATACGTGCAACCCATTATTGAATACAGGTTCTAAAAAAACAAACAAAGGTGGTGACAATTTTGTCTATAATTCAATTAGATCAAATAGTAAAGCAAACTCCGAAGCGGACAGATGGATTTGTAAATTACGGTCAAAGACCGGATAATACATTCTATCAAATCCCTGTGATTATTATTGATGGCGAAAGCCCCGGTCCTACTTTACTTATAGACTGCTGTACTCATGGTGATGAATACGAGGGTACAGCCGCTATATTAAAGCTTGCAGGGGAGTTTGAGAACAAAAAGTTTAACGGCAAATTAGTTTTAGTGCCGGCGTTAAATATTGAGGCATTTGTAACTATGCGCCGTTCCACTTTGTCCGACGAATTTAACTTAAACAGGATATTCCCCGGAAACGACCACTCTTACATCACTCATCGTCTTGCTCATGTATACATTGAGCGGGTTGTATGCTGCGCCGATGCGGTTATAACATTCCATGGCGGCGGTAAAGTACTTCATTTGGAGCCGATAATAGGCTACCTCCCTCCAACAGATGATATTAATCAAAAATCCTATGAAATGGCACAAGCTTTTAACTGCAAATATACTTGGAGAATGCAGAATTTACCTTTCACCGGTGTCAGCATAGTGGAGTATAAGAAAAAGTATAATATACCTTGCATACTGCCTGAGGTAGGCTCCCATTGCGGTCGTTTGCACGACTATAATAAAAATGTTGATATTTGCTACAACGGTTCAAAAAATGTAATGGGATATCTTAATATGATACCTGACACAGGTGCTGAAAAAGTTAAGGACATGATGGATGTTGAGCTTAACTACCTGCACTGCTACAACGGCGGTATGCAAACTTTAGTTAAGCGTGAAAATGATATTGTCGAAGAAGGGGAAACAATGGCATATATGCAAGATATTTTCGGCAATGTTATTGAAGAGCTGAAAGCACCTTACAAGGGTGTCGTTATTGGTTTTTGGAGTGTACCTGTAATCCGTCCCGGAGATTGGTGGTCGCTGTACGCTAAGATACTTTAGTTTTTCCTCGACCAAGCAAACGGGAACCCGCGAAAGCAAGGCTTTCGGTGGGTAGTGAAAGTCCAGTCTGCGATGCTTGAAGAACACGAACTTTTATTATAAGTTGAGCCTGCCTCAAAAGCTATTTGCTTTTGGGGAAGGCTTTTTTATATTTATCGAACTATATATAGTATAACTGCTCAACTCAAGAAAAACGCTTGACAAGTTAACTTGGCATATGATATATTTTATTTGACAACAATACTTGTCAAAAATACTATAATACTTGGAGGTGACTTTATGAGCAATCCAACGGAAAAGGGCAATGGAAACCGCAGAGAGGAAATACTGGAAAAGAGCAGACGCTCAAATAATGACGAGGGCATAGAATATGCAGTAAACAAGGGGATAAAGCTGGGCAATTATTATACTGAGGCAATAGGCACTCCATTAATTTTATTGTGTATATTTACAGGACAAATGCTTACCGTATACGCCTTGTTTGCACTTTATGGTGCAAATTGTTTCGGGGATTTTCTTGCTAAATACCGCTATTTCAAACAAAAAAGGTATATGATGGGCACAATTATTTTCGGTGTCCTTTTTGGAGGTTATTTCGCCTTTTTGTTTGTGAGAGATACAGGAGTTCTCCAAGGGTGGTGGGGCTAAGGTATAAGCAGCTCTTTAAAAATAATAAAATAACATAATGCTTAGAGGTGATTTTATGAGCAATCCAACTAAAAACAGCAGCGATAACCGCAGAGAAGAAATTTTAGCAAGAAGCAGACAATCAGGCAATGATGAAGGGGTAGAGTTTGTGCAGGCGAAGGGGCTTAGACAGGGCTGGCTTGCTCTTGCAATAGTGGCTGTGATACTTCTCGTTTTTGCAAGATTAAGCGATATGGACTATGCTTTCGATTTAATTCTTAATTCGATTGTTGCTTCTGTCCTTGCATCATTTGTTGCTTCACCGATTTTGGCATATTGCTTTACAAGGGATAAAAAGCATTTAGTTGAAGCGTTAATTTATATTTTCTTCATAGTATCTTCTACTATCCGGATTGTATCCTTGATGATGAGGTGGTGATTGTGATATGAAAGGCGAAATCCTATTAAGGAACAAGTTAAAAGTAGCAAGGGCAGAAAAAGACCTTTCACAAGCGGCGTTAGCGGAAATGGTTGGAGTGTCGCGTAACACAATTAGCTCCATAGAAACGGGACAATTTTGCCCAACGGCAAAATTAGCCCTTATTCTCTGTATCGCCCTTGATAAGAAATTTGAGGATTTGTTTTTCTTTGAGATTGAACCTTAATAATGTTTCTGTTAAAATAAATAAGCACAAGATGTAATAAGAGGGAGATTTTTATGTACCCCAGATTGATTATAAACAGAAAAAAATTCGAAAACAACTTATCTATAGTCAGTAAAACCCTTGCCGGTTCAGGGATATCATTTACTTTTGTGACTAAATGCTTTTTGGCTCATCCTTCTTTATGCGAAATTGCGCTGCCTTATATTGACCATTTCGGTGACAGCAGGCTTATGAATTTAGATAAGCTTCCTAACTGCAAGCCCCGCGTTCTACTACGTTTGCCTATGATAAGCGAAGCCTCTGATGTTGTGCGATGTGCTGATATTAGCCTAAATTCGGAACTTGAAACCGTTAAAGCACTAAACACCGCTGCAAAAGAGCAGGGGCGTGTCCACAGCGTTATTTTAATGGCTGATTTTGGAGATTTACGTGAAGGGTATTATAGTTCTACTGAAATGCTTGAGGATACTGCAATAATAGAAAAAATGGAGCATATAAAAATAATAGGTATAGGTGTAAACTTAAGCTGCTACGGCGGCGTTATACCTAAACTTGAACATATGGAGCGGCTTAATGATTTGGCGGAAGAGTTTGAGTCTCTTATCGGCCGCGAGCTGGATATAATATCCGGCGGCAATTCAAGCTCCCTTAAATTTGTTTTTGAAGGCACAATGCCCTATGGCATAAATAATTTGAGAATAGGAGACAGTATTCTTTCCGGCACGGACCCTACTGTAGGTGTGCCTCTTCCGGGTATGCATAGCGATGTTTTCACTTTTGCAGCAGAGGTAATCGAGGTTAAAGAAAAGCCTTCAATACCGGAAGGGGAGAGAGGGCTTGATGCTTTCGGTGAGCAAAACCACATCTTAGACTTAGGTGTACGCAAGCGTGCTATATTAGCCGCCGGGAGGCAAGATATAGACCCAAAGGGCATTACGCCTATAAATCCGGCTTATACTGTACTTGGCGCCAGTTCCGACCATTTGCTTGTGGATGTTCACAATGGGAGAGAGTCCTTGTCTGTTGGGGATAGGATAAAATTTAACTGTTCATATTCAGCAATTTTAAGAGCCTTTACCAGCCATTATGTCGTGAAGGAAATTCTTGAGTAACTTGCGATTATATGGTATGATTATATATTATAGTTCATCAGCTTTAAAAGCTGCACGCTTGAGTGCAGAGTTTTAAAGTTGAATGGCATTACTTAAAATCGGAGGGGGATTTATGAACAACGCCATAAAAGCACGCCGCAGTATTAGAAAATACAAAAAGGACAAGCCGGTTACAAAAGAGCAGCTTACTCAAATGGTGGAAGCGGCTATGCTTGCCCCATCAGCACGTAACTCCCGTCCGTGGGAGTTTATTGTAATTACTAAGCGGGAAATCCTTGATGAAATTAACCGTATCCACCCTCACGCCCCTATAGAGACGGCTGCGGCGGCAATTGTAGTCGTTGCCATACCGCAGGAAGGTTTGCCGGAAGGGTTTTTCCCGCAGGATTGCGGCGCGGCTGCTCAAAATATCCTCCTTGAAGCGGTGGAAATGGGTCTTGGAGCTTGCTGGTGCGGCATTTATCCAAGAGGTGAGCGTATGGAGTCCTTTGCATCACTTTTCAATATTCCAAAACACAAAATACCATTTTGTGTTATTACTATAGGCTATCCTGATGAAGAACCGGATGCAAGAGGATTTTTTGAAGAGTCTAAAGTGTCATATGTTGAGTAATATACTCGAAAATATGGGGGGATGAAGTTAGTGGGCAGGTCTATTATACAATATATTAAGAAGAGAAGGAGATGTATTTATGCAGCGTAAAATCATTATAATCGGAGCGGCAGGACGTGATTTTCACAATTTCAACACTTTTTACAGAGACAACTCTGCTTATAAGGTGGTGGCTTTTACAGCCACTCAGATACCAAATATAGCGGATCGCAAGTATCCGGCAGCTCTTGCAGGCAGTCTTTATCCTGAGGGCATACCTATTTACGAACAAAATGACCTCGAAAAACTAATCAAAGACCTTGACGCTGATGAATGTGTGTTCTCATACAGCGATATTACTTATGCGGAGGTAATGGGGGTAGGGGCTATAGTAAATGCTGCCGGGGCGGACTTTACTCTCCTTGGACCTAAAAGCACTATGCTAAAAAGCAACAAGCCTGTAATTGCAGTAGGGGCCATCCGTACAGGCTGCGGCAAAAGCCAAACTTCCCGCCGTGTGGCTGAAATTTTAATGGCCAATAACCTTAAAGTTATTGCCATCCGCCATCCTATGCCGTATGGTGATCTTGTGGCGCAAAAAGTCCAGCGTTTTGCTGTAATCGAAGACCTTGCAAAACATAAATGCACTATAGAGGAAATGGAGGAGTATGAGCCTCATATCGCTCGCGGCAATGTTATTTACGCCGGTGTGGATTACGAAGCTATACTTAGAGCCGCGGAAAATGACCCGGACGGCTGTGATGTAATTTTGTGGGACGGCGGCAATAACGATTTTCCATTTTTTCAGCCTGACCTTATGGTAACAGTTGTTGACCCTCATCGCCCAGGGCATGAGCTTAATTATTATCCCGGCGAGGTTACTTTACGTATGGCAGATGTTGCGGTTATAAACAAAATCGACTCTGCCGACTTTGAAAAGATTCAAGAAGTTAGAAAAAATATTGAAATTATAAACCCTAAAGCTATAGTTGTTGATGCGGCTTCCACCATAACTGTGGAAAACCCTGAAATTATACGAGGCAAGCGTGTTTTGGTAATTGAAGACGGGCCGACATTAACCCATGGTGAAATGAAAATAGGGGCAGGTATAGTTGCGGCTAGACGCTTTGGCGCAGCTGAAATAATTGACCCAAGACCTTATGCCGTCGGGGAAATTGCTGAAACTTATAAAAAATATCCGAATATCGGCACATTGCTTCCTGCTATGGGTTATGGTGAAAAGCAAATGGCTGACCTTTCAGCCACAATTGAAAGTGCCGAGTGCGATGCGGTAATCATAGCGACACCTATAGATTTAACAAGAGTAGTTGATATTAAAAAGCCTAATACACGGGTAGAGTACAGCCTTCAAGAAATTGGCAGCCCGACTATGGAGGATGTTATGGCAGACTTTATTAAAAAGGCGAAAAAATAAAAATCTAAAGAAAAGGGGTATTTCGCAATGTCTGTAAAAAAAGGAAGTCCCATTGTAGATTTATATGCGTGGCAGCTCTCTCGGGAGATACATAAAGGCAATATATCCGCTTATGAGGTGATGGAAGCGTTTTTAGACAGGATTGATGAAGTAAACCCCAAAGTAAACGCCATTGTTGCGCTGAGAGAGCGGGATGAGCTTTTAAAAGAAGCTAAAGCAAAAGATGGCTCTCTCAGTAAAGCTTCTGGTGGCGGCTGGATGCACGGTTTTCCTCAAGCTATCAAGGATTTAGAGGACACTAAAGGAATTAAAAGTACAAACGGCTATCTTGGGGACGCAGAGCGTATCCCGGACAATGACAGCCTCCTTGTAAGCAATATAAAAAAAGCCGGAGCCATTATTATCGGAAAGACTAATTCGCCGGAATGGGGCTTTGGCTCCCAAACTTATAATGAAGTTTATGGGGCGACAGGAAACCCTTATAATCCTGAGTTGACAGCCGGCGGTTCAAGTGGGGGAGCTGCTTGTGCCGCGGCTCTTAATATGCAAGCAGTGGTTGACGGGAGCGATTTTATGGGCTCTCTTAGGAATCCGGCAGGATATTGCAATATATTTGGCTTTAGACCGTCCTGGGGGCGGGTTCCTTCTCTAAGCCCGGATTTATTCTACCAAAACTGTGGCGTTAAAGGTCCTATGGGGCGCACTGTACCTGATTTGGCATTGCTGCTTTCCACATTGTCAGGGTATAATCCTAAAATTCCGGCCTCTTTGGAGGATGATGTTAATTTAAAGTCATTGACCCCTGATAATGTTTGTGAAAAATTGCAAGGGGATGTACGAGGATTGAAAATCGCTTGGATGGGCGATTTAGACGGCTACCTGCCTATGGAAGAGGGGGTTCTTAAAGTATGTGAGGAGGCTCTTAAAAAACTTTCAAAAGATGCGGGAGTAGTGGTTGAGCATGTAAAGCCATTCTTTAATCCGGCAGAGTTTTGGGAGAAGGTATGGCTTCCTATCCGTCACTTTGCAGCAGCAGCTTTAAAGCCCCTTTATGATGATCCTAATAAGCGCAAGCTGTTAAAACCGGAGGCTGTGTTTGAATATGAGAGTTCTTTAAAATACAGTGCCTCAGATTTGTATAAAGCAGGTGTGCTGCGCTCTGAATTGTATGCGGCTACTATGAAAATATTTGAAAATTACGATTTCATAGCTTCTCCTACGGCTCAGGTATTTCCTTTTAATAAAACAACTCATTGGCCAAAAGAAATTGCAGGTAAGAAAATGGACGCATACTTTCGTTGGATGGAAGTTGTCTCTCATTGGACTATGACAGGATGTCCTGTTGCAGCTGTTCCGGCAGGGTTTAGTGAGGATAATCGCCCTATGGGATTGCAAATCGCAGGTAAACCGCGGAGTGACTTTAAACTTTTACAATTTGTATATGGATATGAAAAGGTTCATGAGGAAATTATAAACCGTAGGTCAACATTTTAGGAGGTCCATAAATAAATGAAAAAAGAAACAGAAGATAAGCTTGCCTGCTCTCTAACAGCTGAAACTACGGAGCTTGTGCCTTTTTTGCCATACTTACTTCAAGACTTTTGGGAGCTTGGAAGCAGCCCAAAGGATATGATAGGTTTAATAGAAAAGCATATGTCTCTAAAAAGTGACAGCAAAATACTGGATTTAGCTTGTGGCAAGGGTGCTGTGTCTGTTAATATTGCAAAAAAGTTAGGTATTAATATATATGGATTTGACCTTATCACTGAGTTTATTGAATATGCCAAAAATAAGGCGAAAGAATTTAATGTTTCCGATTTATGCCATTTTCAATGTGCGGATGTGAATGAAATTGTGGATATAGAAAAAGATTATGATTGTGTAATTTTTGGTGCGGCGGGAAATATATTAGGTAACCCTGAAGAGACTTTGAAAAAGCTTAAAAACCCCCTTAAGACTGGTTTTGGCGGATATATTATAATCGATGAGGCTTTTTTGCCTGATACTGGGAGCAATGAGGAGGTAAAGTATAAAAATTATGACTATCTTACCCATAAAGAGTGGTTGTCTTTGTTTGAGAATAACGGTCTTAAGCTTGTAGAAGAGCTGCAAAACGATGAAGACTACGACTTTGATACAGATAATAAAAATATTGTTAGAAGGGCAAATGAGCTGATTATGAAATATCCGCAAAAACGAGCTATATTTGAAGGATATATCAAGAGCCAATCAAACGAGTGTACTGACTTGGAGCGCAATGTCATTGCAGTTACTTGGATGCTGCAAAAACTGAGGTGAGGCAATGAAGCATCTTGTTGTGGTTAATCCAATATCTTTTAACAAAAAAGCTGAAATGACAGCTGTGATACGTGATATCAATGCGTATTTTGACAGGGATGACAATAAAGATATAGATTATTATATATATATTTCACGCTATCCGCGTGATGCAGTTAGTGTCATAAAAAAATATATAGGAAAAACTAAAGATACTGTCCGCGTTTATTCTGTAGGCGGTGACGGTATAATGTTTGACTGCTTAAATGGCATAGTCACATTTGAAAATGCGGAACTTGCAGTTATCCCTTACGGTATATCTAACGATTTTGTCCGTGCCTTTGGTGAGAATGCAGCACATGTATTTCGCGATATTGAAAAACAGGTAAAAGCTGAAACTATTCCTACAGATGTTATAAATGTTGGTGGTAAGCACTCGTTAAACTTTTGTGCTGTCGGGGTTGAGGCGGCTTCTGTATTAAAATATTACGGGATATGCAGAAAATATCCTGATATTGCGAAAAAAATTGGCAAACCCTTATTTGTAGTTGGGGCACCTCTTGCCCTTATGGATAAAAAGCTTGTTCATCAGGAATATGAAGTGACAATCGATGGGGTAAATTATAATGGGAGATATTGTACAATAAATATTGCAAATAATCCTTGTTACGGCGGCAATAAGACCCCTGCGCCAATGGCGCATCCGGCTGATGGGTTTTTGGATATTATACTGGCGAAGAGTATAAGCAGGCTTCGGCTTTTAAGTGTGATTTACGATTATACCAAAGGAAAATACTATAAATATCCGGGGATATTTAAATATATAAGGGGTACGGAAGTGTCAATACGTTCACAAAGCCCTTTGCAAATAAATACTGACGGCGAGTCTTATTATGATGCTCGTTTGGATGCGAAAATTATACCCAGTGCTGTGAAAATAGCGGCTCCGGACGGTCTTAAGTATGTACGAAGGAGAGAGTTGCTGTGAATGATAAGCAGGAAAGAACCCATATAATCATAGCAAATAGTATAGCAGTGTTTATGGTGACTTTCTACAGTTTTGTGAGATCTTTTTACTTTATTTATATCGGGCAAGGAGACAGGGTTATATTCTTTTTTTTAGCCTCTATGATTACAGCCGTTGTAATGTGCGTAGTATGCATTGTTTTAAAAAACGCTGAAGCTCTTGCGTTTTTGGTTCCCAGCATTATTATAACAGGTATATCTATATATGCATTCATAGCCGGGGGTACAGATAATTATTTTATAATCTTAGTGGGAGTTATCTCTGTAAGTGGGGTATATTTTAGTATTAAATATTTTTTAAGGTTTGTATTGTTTGTAAATGTACTTGTTTTTACGTCTTTAGTTATATTTCGATTTCCCCTAGAGGGTTATAGTACTCTTATGACAGCTTTATACATCCGATGGTTATTGGCTGGTCTGTGTACGCTGATTGTGTATCTAACTGTACGGCATGGAGTAAACAGGTACTCTAAAGCTAATGCCTCTATGGATTCTTTTTTGACTATGCTTGAGACTACGCCTAATATAGTTGCTATTGTAGATGAGCAAAACCGTGTAAAATATATAAGCAAATCTCTGGCAAATTTTGCAAATATTGAAAGGGCCGAACTCGTTGCTTACCGTCCTTTTTTAGATTTGTTTAATAACCCTGATATGATGGATATGATGACTTCTGTTTTAAACAACGACTTAGACTCCGGTGACACCGCAAAAGCTATTATTGATGGGGAAGAGCGTTACTATAAAGTAATTTCAGTACCCTTAGAAACGGCTGAAAAAGGTAGATTAATTGATATCACTGATGTAACGCCAATTATGATAGCAAGATATCAAGCCGAAAGCGCGTCCACCGCTAAAAGCGACTTTTTATCGAAAATGTCCCATGAAATTCGTACTCCTATGAATGCAATTATAGGTATGACAAATATTGCAAGAAATGTTGATGATCCCAAGCGAAAAGAAGATGCATTGATAAAAATTGACGCAGCCTCTAAACATCTTCTTGGGCTGATTAATGATATTTTAGATGTGTCAAAAATAGAAGCGGATAAATTTGAGCTTTATTACCATACTTTTGATTTTAGGAAGATGATTCATAACACCATTAATGTGATTAGTGTGCACAGTGAGGAAAAGAGTCAAAAGCTAATAATAAATTTAGATGAGTGTTTGCCTCAGTATATAATTTGTGATGAGCTTAAGTTGACACAAGTTATTACAAATCTTATCTCCAATGCGGTTAAATTTACACCGGAAGGCGGGACTGTAAGATTTAACGCTACATGCGGCGTAACGCCAAATACATTGCGGATTGATATTTCTGATAACGGCATAGGGATATCGGAAGAACAGCAGCTGCGCTTATTTAACGCGTTTGAACAAGCGGATGTCAGCACAACTCGCAAATTTGGCGGTACAGGTCTTGGTCTTGCTATCTCAAAGCGGATTGTGGAGATGATGGGCGGACAAATTTGGATTGAATCAAAGTTAGGTGTCGGCACGTCGTCTATATTTACTTTTACATTTGAAGAAGCTGAGTACGAGCCTGCTTTGGACGAAGCCGAAGAAATTTTGGCGGATACTTATCCTATAAGGTTTCGCGGCACAAATATTCTTATTGCGGAAGATGTGGATATAAACCGTGAAATTATAGAAGCTATCCTGGATGAAACTGAAATTTCTATTGATTTTGCACTAAATGGCTTAGAAGTTGTTTCAATGTTTAAAGAAAGCCCGGATAAATACAGTCTTATTCTTATGGATATACAAATGCCTGAAATGGACGGATTTGATGCCACAAAAGCCATTCGCGCTCTTGATTTAGAAAAGGCTAAAACTATCCCAATAGTGGCAATGACCGCAAATGTATTTAAAGAAGATATAGAAAAATGCTTAAGCGTAGGCATGAATGACCATTTAGGCAAACCGGTTGATATTAATGAGCTTATTAAGGTTCTTAAGCATTATTTATAGTATAGTTTAAGAGCATTTGGCTATAAAGAGGATTATGATGTATTGGAAGAAGCGAGTTATGAAATATGCGGCGGTACTGTTGGCAATTGTTATTGGCATTCACATTGTCCACGGTCTTAGCTTAGATAGGATTATTCAATATAAGGAAGTCTCTTTCTACAGCGAGAGGCTTCCGGCACATATGGATGGGTATAGGATTGCCTTTATAACAGATACCCATGATATTTCAGGTGATAGGCTGGTTGCTGTTGTAGATAGGTTAAATACCTTGGATATTGATTTACTGCTTTTGGGAGGGGATTATCAATCTTTGCGCCGCTTAAGAGACAGGGAGGATATGAGCCCCAAATTTCGCACTATAGGGATTTTATCTATGGTTGAGACTGCCGATGGTATTTTTGGAGTGGTGGGTAATCACGATATAGATACGATGTTACGTGACGCGATGGAGCCGTATGATAATATGACTCTTCTTTGGGATGAGGGCGTACATATTAGAGAGGGGTTTTTTCTTGGCGGGGTGGATTACCTTAGGTTTCGCCGACCCAGTATAGCCTCTGCTATAGAAGGGGCGCAGCCTGATGATTTTGTTATACTCCTATCCCATCATCCTGATATTTCTATGAGGCAGGATACCACAGGTGTGGATTTAATACTAAGCGGTCATACCCACGGCGGGCAAATTACGTTTTTTGGGCTGTGGGCACCGGCTATGTACTCTATCAGTCAATACGGGCAGCGATTTCGCTCCGGCTGGGCAGCTTCAGCGGACGGGGTGCCGGTGTATGTTAGTAATGGAGTAGGAGGTTATTTGCCAAGGATATTCGCAAGACCTCAGGTTATTTTGATGACTTTGTACAGGTATTAATGATGAATAAGGGGGATATGTATGTTTATTTTGGAAGAGTGTACGGTGGAAAGTATTAATCAAGCTTTTGCAAAAGGCGAGCTTACATCTTACGAGCTTACACTTATGTATTTGGAGCGTATTGCAAAATTCGATCAAGATGGACCTAAACTTAATTCGGTACTTGAAGTAAACCCGGATGCTCTTTTTATAGCCGCAGCTATGGATAGGGAGAGGGAAATGGGAAAAATCCGCTCAGCTCTGCACGGTATTCCTATCATACTTAAAGATAATATTAACACGAAGGATAAAATGCGTACATCAGCAGGCTCTATAGCTTTGGATGATAATTTTGCTGCCTATGACGCTCATATTGCAGCGCGGATACGTGATGGGGGTCTGGTTATACTTGGCAAAGCTAATATGACGGAGCTTGCTAACTTCATGTCTTATAATATGAACGGTGGATATTCCTCCCGTGGGGGGCAAGTGGTTAATCCTTATAAAAGCGACGCTCCGGTTTACGGTTCCTCCGGCGGCTCGGCCGTTGCGGTGTCAGGCAATATTTGCGCCCTTGCTATCGGTACGGAAACCAATGGCTCTATAATCGCACCATCATTTATAAACGGCTGTACAGGCATAAAGCCTACTATGGGGCTTGTAAGCCGCGCCGGGATTATACCAATCAGCAACTCACAAGATACAGCAGGTCCAATGACCCGTACTGTGGCTGATTCAGCTGCACTTTTAAATATTATAGCAGGATATGATGAAAATGATCCGGCAACATGGGTTTCTGAAGGCAAAATCCCTAAGGATTATACAAAATTTTTGGATGCAGATGGACTTAAAGGCTTAAGAGTGGGCATAAATTGGTTTAAAGCTGATAAGGAAAATAAGTTAAGACCTTTTGATGAGGATTTGCAAGCCCTTGCAAAGGCGGCAATTGATACAATAGCCAAATGCGGCGCGGAAATTTTGGATAACGCATTTGTGACAATTGAAGACGGGATAGATTTGAATGTTATGTTATATGAGTTTCAAAAAGGGCTTAATGCTTACCTTGCAACCACAAATCCATCTAATAAAGTGCGCTCGCTTAAGGATATGATAGATTATTACGGTGACCATCCAAAAGAGGGGCTTAAATATGGCATGGGAAGGCTCCTTGATGCCCAATATAAAGCATCCGGCAATCTTAATGACCCGGAATACATAAATGCAAGGCTTAATTGTATAAATAAAACAAGGACGGAAGGGTTGGAGCGAGTATTCGATGAATTAAAATTAGATGTCCTTGTATGCCCTATGTTTTCAGGGCTTTCACCGATTTCAGGCTATCCTTCTATCTGTGTACCGGCAGGATATAAAAAAGACGGTACACCTTATGGAATAACATTTATAGGCAAACCTTTTGATGAAAAAACTATAATTGCAGCCGCATACGCTTATGAGCAGGCTTCGAAAATGCGTAAAGTGCCTGTTTTTGATTAAACAATTTGCAAAAAATAAAAGAGCCGTTTAAGTTAATAAACGGCTCTTTTATTTTAGTTTTAGTGAATAAATAGTTGTTAATTACTCCTCGTTATCGTCGTCCTCTTCTTCATTCCCATTCTCATATTCATCTTCATTGTCCTCATCCTCGTCCTCATCATGCTCTACATGAGCGTATTCATAATAGACGTAGTGTAGCGGAGCAACAGTAGTTATTAAAACAGTTGCAGTTTCTTCATCAAAATCCACATCAAAGCCAAGAGCTTCGCCTAAGTCTCTGAGCCTGAAGAAGTTATTGCCGCCAACATTGTATGCAAGCAAATATACAGATTCTCCATCTACATAAATAGATGCGGTACTGAGCCAAGCATCAGCAAGGTTATCCACATCTTCCGGAGGAGACATTTCACCGCCTACAAGAGTATAAGTAAGACCTGTTGTAAGGCTTATTGCAAGAAGCTCTTCATCCCATTCCACTTCAAATTGGTTATAGGAGCCGCTTAGGGTATAAGCAATATCTCTAAGCATAAAGAAATTTTCATCATTAATATTAAATGCTCTGAAAGCCACGAGCTCACCGTCAACCAGCACAGTGTGGGCAGAGGGACGGGCGGTAATAGTTTCAGGTCTTTCTACTTGGGTAATAGGATATTCTTCTTCCTCTTCGTTATCTTCAAACTCATCAATAGCGGCGGGAAGGGTAACCGGGAGTACGTACTCAGTTTCATTTTCATTGTTGTAATCTTCTGCAATTTCCTCACCGTGTATTGTGCCGGTAAGCCCCATAACAAGGGATAAAGCCAATACAATACCTACTAATTTTTGAGCGAAGCTGCGTCCATTTTTTTCATTTTTCATATGTATCTCCTCCTTTTATTTTAAGGCGTATAGCCAAAATGACAATTTATAAATACTAATTTTAATTTTTTGCCTGAAGCCTTCCGGGGCATGTATCGCCATCAGTATAGAACAAACAGCGTTTACATCCGGCACAAGGAATGATTTCTTCGCTTTTTTCGTATTTATTTATCCAATTGGGATCAGCCAATAAGCCTCTTGCCGCAGCGGAAAAATCGCATAAGCCTTTCTTAACAATTTCATCAGCCATTTCAGGAGTTTTTATGCCAAACACGCATATAGTAGGGATATTAACATGCTTATAAATATTCATTCCTAATTGGCATACCCAATGATAATCGCCAAAGCTTTCCATATCCTCAGGCTCGTTCATATTATGCCCTCTGGAGATGTTTAGAAGGTCAATACCGGCAGATTCCAGGGTTTTCGCATAGCTTACAGCCTCAGCCATACTATCATCATTTGCACCGAAACGCATAGCAATGATAAAATCTTTTGGCAAATTAGTTTTTATAGCTTCCACAATTTTAAGATGAAGGAGCAGTCTGTTTTTGCCGTATTCATCCTCCCGCTTATTAACATCGGAGGAAAGAAATTGAGTCAGTAAATAGCCGTGGGCACCATGAATTTCAATGCCGTCAAATCCGGCTTTGCAGGCGCGAAGTGCCGCGTTTTTGAAATCATCAATAACTCCTTCAATTTCTTCTATTGTTGCGCCTCTTACGATTTTGCCTTCCCCTAAGTCATAATCGCTTGCAGTGAAAATATTTTCATGAGCAGTGGTGTCAGTGTGGGTTTTATGCCCTGCATGATGTATTTGTAAAAGGGCAATAGCACCGTTTTCATGGATTTTATCGACTATCTTTTTAAGTCCGCCGATATGAGCATCATCCCATATCCCAAGCTGAGTAGGATGAAGCCGACCGTTTTTGTTAATACAGGTAGCTTCCACAATAATAAGCCCACAGCCGCCTTTAGCCATTATTTCATAATGTTTAATATTTCGCTCATTGACAAGTCCGTCATCGTTGGCATAGTTAAAACATACACATGGCGGAAAAACCAACCGGTTTTTCACAGTTTTACCCTTAAGGTCATAGGTAGAGAATAAATCAGGCATAAAATCCCCCTTTTTTATATTACTTATTGTCAGGTGGTTTGTAGGAGCTTTTAAGTGCAACTATTTCATTAAAAACAAGCCCATTTTCCCTTGTAGATAGTTTAAAATCTTTAAAAAAATAACCGTTACGTAAAAATTGCAGCCTTACGGTATCTAAGTCAAGCTCGTTAATATGAGGCTCAACATAGCAGTTTTCAAAAACCTCCATGGAATTTGGGTTTTTTCTAATACCAAACTCGGCTTCTTCATCGTCATAAACTAAATAATCCAATTTATTTGCGGTAACTTTAACGGCACGTTTTGCGCTAACCCAGTGGATTGTGCCTTTTACCTTCCTGGCGTCAAAACCGGAGCCGCTTTTGGTAGCGGGGTCATAAGTTGCATGGATTTCTGTTATATTGCCATTATCATCTTTAACAAAGTCTGTACATGTTACAAAATAGGCACCTTTAAGCCTGACTTCCTGCCCGGGAGTGAGCCTGTGGTATTTCTTAGGCGCCTCTTCCATAAAGTCTGAACGCTCAATATAGAGTTCTTTGGAAAAAGGGACTTCTCTTGTTCCCATTTCCTCGTTTTCGGCGTTGTTTTCTATTGTCAAAAACTCTTCCTTATCATCAGGATAATTGGTAATTACAAGCTTAACAGGATTAAGGATAGCCATAAGCATTTGGGATTTGGGCTTTAAATCATCTCTAACACAATGCTCTAAAAATGAAATATCTACACGGCTGTTAGCTTTAGATATGCCAATTTTCTCGCAAAAATTCTTTAAAGCTTCAGGGGTGTAGCCACGGCGGCGAACGCCGCAAATTGTAATAAGCCTAGGGTCATCCCAGCCGTCAACTTCGCCGTCTTCAACTAATTTCTTTATATAACGCTTGCCGGAAACTGTATTAGTAAGATAAAGCTTGGCAAATTCAATTTGGCGCGGCTTAGGGTCAAAGCAGTCAAGGGTATTTATAACCCAGTCATAAAGAGGTCTGTGATCTTCAAACTCAAGAGAGCATAGGGAGTGGGTTATTTTCTCCGCGGCGTCTTGGAGAGGGTGGGCATAGTCATAAGTAGGGTAAATACACCATTTATCCCCTGTGTTATGATGATGAAGCCTTGCGATACGATAAATTATAGGATCACGCATATTTATATTAGGGCTTGACATATCAATTTTTGCCCTTAAAGTTTTTGAGCCGTCAGGGAATTTGCCTTCCCTCATACCTTTGAAAAGTTCAAGGTTTTCCTCCACACTCCTGTCTCTGTAAGGGCTGTTTTTGCCCGGCTCATTTAAAGTACCCCTGTACTCTTTCACTTCATCAGGGGTTAATTCACATACATAAGCTTTGCTTTTTTGTATAAGGTCAATGGCGTACTCATAGGTTTGCTCAAAATAATCCGAACCGTAGTATAAATCAAAATCATTACCAATAAGCCATTTAACATCCTCGATAATACCATTTACATACTGCATTTCTTCTTTTGCAGGATTGGTATCATCAAAGCGCAAATTAAACTTGCCACCATACATTTTTGCCAGACCATAGTTAAGAAGTATCGCCTTAGCGTGACCGATATGAAGAAAACCGTTAGGCTCAGGGGGAAATCTTGTACAGATATCCTGCAAACGGCCTTCCAAATCTTTTTGTATAAATGCATGGATAAAACCGCCGGTTTCAGCCAAAGCACTTTCTGATAAATTGTTTTCGCCATCTGCCATAGGGCGACACCTCCTTATTATAATTATAGCCGCTCAACTTTCACAATAGTAAAATTTTGCGCTAGAGTCAATTATATTATACAAAGTGCGAAAAAGCAACAGAGCAAACCCATGAAAAAATAATTTCTACGATTTGTAATCTTTGCATCGCAGATTTTAATCGATTTGACGGAATTTATTTCTGTCAAATCGCAAAAGTTTGCAAAGTTTCGTAGGAATTTTGCAAACTTACCTTAAGTTTCTCGCCGAAATCCTGATTTCGGGGAAGGGCAAACCCATGAAGGGTTTACCCTGGAAAAAGCAATAGAAAGGGTGTGTTTGTTTGTCGATTTATGCTATACTATAGGTGTTAACTATAAATCGGCAACAGTGCATAACCTAAGTTGAAGCAAAAAGCGACAAAAAAATTGTCTGTAACTAGTTATGCACCATTGTCAATCCAAAATTAAGTCGGAGGATAAATATGCTCAACTTAAAAATAGAATCTGTTGATGTAAAAACATTTATGAACACCCTTCTTACAAGCGAAATATTTGATTTTTTCGAGGTTAGGGGAGTGGATATTACAACTATTACCCATTTTAATATATCCGGGCAAAAGATTTTGCCAGACAGTGCCAATGATTCCTCTGATTTGCCTGAAAAAGCTTCGAAAGCCGAGTATTGCAAGTGGAGTGAAATAAGACCATTCGTTTTTAACATAATAAAAGGGGGTACGCGCCCATCCCATATGAAAATTATATTTTCAATGGAAAGCGCAGAAGTAAATAAACTCCATGAAAATGGTGCCGCAATGTATTTAAACATACAATACGGAGGAGAGGAAATATATTTCACATCAGCAACTGCACAAAAAGGGTTTAGCTTGGATAAAAGCCTTGACCATGTGTGGGAAGATTATTTGAAGGAATTTTTCATGGCAAATAAAATTAAAGCAAAAGAGATTGAAATGGAATAGTATAAGGTGATATACTCTCTAAGGTGATAACCTAGCCCTAAAGGACGTGAAGAACATAGAACGCATAAGCAAAACAAATTATTATCTCGATATAGCCCAAACAGTAGCATCCCGCAGCACTTGTTTAAGGCGTATGTATGGTGCGATTATTGTGAGGAATGATGTTATTGTATCCACAGGTTATTGTGGTGCTCCTCGTGGCCGTCAAAATTGCTGCGATATGGGTTATTGTTTGCGTGAGAAAATGAAAATCCCTCGAGGGGAAAGATATGAGTTGTGCCGCTCGGTACATTCTGAAGCAAATGCAATAATCGCGGCGCCTAGGGAGTTAATGCTGGGTGCGGCAATGTATCAAGCTTGTATTGATGTTTCTACAGGTGAGCTTGGGGTTAATATTGACTCCTGCCAGATGTGCAAAAAACTGATAATAAACGCCGGCATTGAGAGTGTAGTATTTCGCAATACACTGACTAAGTACCGTGTTGCGGCAGTTGCAGACTGGGTTACGGATGATGACAGCTTAGGAAAAATAGGGTATTAGAGCCAGTTTAATACCTTGCTATTGAAGAATTTTTTTGCCAGGCGCGAAAATGCCGAGCGGGAACCCATTAAAGCCTGCTTTAATGGGCTGGTCGTAAATGCTTCGCATTTACTGCTCGCCATGCGTCCCGGCTGGTCGTAAATGCTTCGCATTTACTGCTCGCCATGCGTCCCGGCTGGTCGTAAATGCTTCGCATTTACTGCTCGCC
>Ga0131853_10000245_pt1 | contig 98196 bp, 90 predicted proteins | sample TergutLab28metaG_FD_92764 | JGI IMG/M metagenome (GOLD analysis project Ga0131853, IMG submission 92764) | Labiotermes labralis P1 segment gut microbial communities from Petit-Saut dam, French Guiana - Lab288 P1 (version 2) (version 2) | ecosystem: Host-associated > Arthropoda: Insects >...
ACTTTGTCGTCTAAAATCGCGCGCTAGTGGCATTGAATGAGTTAAAATCTAGGCTCGCGAGTCCGCGAGTCACAAAATGCCACTTTCCCCCTCCAAATTACGTGTTAGTGGCAGAGTGTGGTAGCAATAACTCATTAAGGGAAGAACAAGTTAAAAAATTGTAAGTGAGGTGTAATAAACTAATGAAAAAAATGATAAAGCATATTAATCATTATAAAAAAGAATTATCTAGATTTGTAAAAGAGCTCGAAACTTCACCAGAGGGATGTTTAATAAAAAGTGGTACAAGCTACAGACACCGAATAAAAGGCAAAGACATTGGGATTACAAAAAACGAGCTGCTCATCATACAGCTTTGCCGAAAGAAATTCCTCATTGAACGCATCAAACAACTTAAGTATAATATCGCGGTTATCCTAGCCGATAATCTTGAAAACTTCGACTTCAGAACACCGCAAGAACTTATCCAAAGTTTCCCTTCGGCCTATCAAGGCTTACCAAAAGAATATTTCTACCACCCATCCGTCATTCCATGGCTACAGCAAGAGCGAGTAAAAAATACATACCCGATGGATTCATCGGACTGGTCATACTCCAACAACGGCACACCGCTAAGATCAAAATCCGAAACATTCATCGCCAACCTGTTGGAGCAATACGACTTACCTTATCACTACGACGTTGCAACAAAAATCGGAACAAAACCGATGTACCCAGACTTTCTAATTATAAACCCCTACACGGGTATCGTCACCCCTTGGGAACACTTCGGCGCCCTTCACAAGGATGGCTACGAAAAGAAAATGAATGAAAAAATGGCGATTTACCTTGAGGCCGGCTTCATTCCACTAGAAACGATCATTTACACCTTCGAAGCGGATGCCAAAAACCCAGCTCGCCTTAAATATCTAATAGAAAAGCTTCTTTTGTAACCCTAACGCACCACCTTCCCGTCGGGAAAAGCATCAATTAACGACCACCCGAACCAAGCCAGATAAACACGGACAACGGGTTGCGCACCAAAATCATTTTACAAGTTCATCAACACGATCATACACCATTAAGAGCGTACACAAAGCACTTGAAACGAGGCTTTTTTTTTGCACTTTTTTATGGTTGTGATTTTTTTCGTTTTAGCCCTTGCCTTTTGTTTGAGAGTGGTGTATAATAACATTGTAGGTCGAGTCATGACAGGTCACGACGAGTCATGTCAAGGCTAGTCAGGTCATGAGAAGACATAGGTAAACGGAGGTGGAAGTGATGAAAGCAATGATGGCTAAATATTTGCCGATGACGGAGACGAGTTGTTATATTTTGTTGGCAACCGAAAGCATGCCGATGCACGGGTATGCGATTGTTCAGCACGTGAGGCGGATCACGAACAATCGGATTACGCTCGGGAATGGGACGTTGTATGGGACGATTAGCAAGATGGAAAAAGACGGATTGCTCCAGATGATTCTCGATGATGAGAAGAAGAAAATTTATGAAATCACGTCACTTGGGAAAGACATTTTGCGAAGTGAGAAGAAGCGCATCGAGGAGCTTCATAACAATTTGAAGGGAGTGGCTGACGATGATTAAACGCATTCCGAATCGGAACCATATTTTTGAGTACGAGAAGAAGTATTTAGAGGAGAAACATCGTGAGGGGTTTAAGCTAAAGCGTAGAGGGTTGATTTTTTATACCTTTGAGCGCGTGACGCCAGGTGAGGCAGTTTACGAGATGGACTTGGCATGTAAGGGGCTTTCGGACTGTCAGTTGCAGGCGTGTGATTGGGAATTGTTGACGAAAAGGCGTACGTTGTTTAGGAAGTTGAAGAAGGTTTATTACTACAGTCAGGACACTGAGGCAAGGCTGTTGGTAGATGAGCAGTTGCGCTTAGAATATTACAAGTTTAAGCGGGCAGCTTGGTGGGTGTTGCTTGTCGCTTGGCCGTTTGTGACGATCTTTGGGGGTGGCATGTTACTTTATGATTTAGCCCCAGACTTTTTTGATAATTGGCTATCATCTTCTATCTTCGTCATGCCGTATATTTATTATAAGGCATTACCCTTTACTCGTGGCATTAATTTTCTTAATGAGAAGCTTGGAAATGAAACGATTATGTGGCACCACTTTACGATTCATTTTACCGGCTTAACCGATGAGCAGCACACTGAGCTTAGTCAAACGATTCGTTTTTTCGGATTGGTGGCTGCTTATGCGAAAAAGGGTGAAAAAGATTATGTGTTGTTGAAAACACGTCTGACAAATACGGCGCTTCTTGAGCAAGAGATTATGAATTCTGCTGGGTTGCGACCGGAGAATTTATTGTTTATTCATAAGGCGAGCATTGCTTACAACACGACGGGTGCGTTGTTTGAGGCGTTGGTTAGTGCACCACCGAAATTGTAAAGGAGGGAAAAGCTATGAAAATTTTTAAAATTCCAATCAGGAATATTTCGATGATAACGGAGAAAAGATACCTTGAAGAAAAGCTTGCAAAGGGATTGAAATTAGTTAACCGTGGATTATTCTTTTACAAGTTTGAAAAAGTGTCGTCGTGTCAAGGCAGTGTTGGGATTGATTTAGTGCCGACGATGTTTAATGAGGACGGTTTAGAGATCGAGGGTTGGGAGTACAGGTTGTCACACAAAAGTTTTTTAAGCAAGTATAAAAAGGTGTATTATGATACGACGGAACCCGATTTAACGATTTCGGTAGATGAAGGTATGGTGATGGATTTTTATTCGGTGGCGGCAAATCGTGCGTCTAGTGTGTTGATTCTTTCGAGTATTGGCGCTATTTTGATTCTACTTGCGCCGGTGTATTTAGATTTATTAGGGATTGACCGGCGTGTTCCCGCCAGTGTTTTGTTAGGTGCGGTCGCTTTAGCGGTGGTTGTTGGGGTGGTAGCGGCCATTTATGATAAGGCAGCAATGAATTCGAGGAAGGCGCTTAATCCTGTTGCGTTTCAAAAGGTTTATTCGGTTAGATTAAGGAAAGGGGTGGGAGATTTACAGAAACAGCAGGTTGAAGAGAAGATGAAAAGTTTGGGATCACATGTGATGTCAAGTAAGAACGGTATTATGATTCGGACGAGTTTGACTGGCGAGGACGTTAGGCAGGAGCTTTTAGCGCTTGATGAGGTGACTCTTGATGATTTTACGATTTGGAATATGGCGGGCAGATGGTCGGTTCAGGTTTAGTGTAGATGATGTTAGCCTACGGGTTGACATTGTCTTTTATTTTGTGTATGCTCTATGTACTTAGGAAAACCAATTTTTGAAAGCAGGTTGTGTTATGTTAATATTAGGAATTGAATCGAGTTGTGATGAGACGGCGGCAAGCGTGGCGCGGGATGGCTGCGAGGTTTTGTCGAACGTCGTGGCATCGCAGGCGGATATTCATCGGCAGTTTGGCGGGGTGGTGCCGGAGGTGGCGAGTCGCTATCACGTGGAAGTCATTACGGCTGTGATTGATGAGGCGATGCGTGAGGCGGGAGTTGCGTTTTCGGATCTCGACGGCATTGCGGTGACGCAGGGGCCGGGGCTGGTGGGCTCGCTCATTGTTGGGTTGCAAGCGGCGCAGGCGATCTCTTTTGTGCATAACATTCCGTTGATTCCTGTGCATCATATTGCGGGTCATATTTATGCGAACGCATTGGAGGCACCGATGACGTTTCCACTGATTGCCTTAGTTGTCAGCGGCGGTCACACGGAGCTTATCCTCATGAAAGCCGATAACGAATTTGAATACCTCGGGCGCACCCTTGACGATGCGGTGGGGGAAGCTTATGACAAAGTCGCTCGCATTTTAGAAATTGGCTATCCGGGCGGTCCTTTAATAGATAAGCTTGCGACAACGGGTTGTGACACGTATTCTTTACCTCGCATTTGGTTGGATAAGAATGGGTTTGACTTTAGCTTCTCAGGATTGAAGTCGGCTGTGATTAATCTCACCCATAACGCTAAGCAAAGAGGGGAGCTGATTGATCCGGCGAATTTGGCAGCGAGTTTTCAGGCGAGTGTGGTGGAGGTGCTCGTGGGGAAGACGATGCGGGCATTGGAGAAGTACGGCGTGGAAAATTTGGTTGTCGCTGGTGGCGTTGCCGCGAATTCGGGTTTGCGTGGAGCGTTAGAAGCCGCAGCAAAAGAAAAAGGCATCCATTTAATGATCCCTGCGTTTAAGTATTGTACGGATAATGCGGCGATGATTGCGGCGGCGGGTGCTGTGAATTTGCGTCAACAGAAGACGAGCGATTTGGCGCTTGATGCCAAGCCGAATTTGAAATTGGTATAGAGGAGTTACACGGATGAATTTGACTCATTTTTTACAACTTGTTGAGATTAAAACGAAGATTGCGAGCGTATTCCCATTTTTAATCGGATTGTTTTTTACGCTTTATCGCTACGAGACGTTGAACGTGAAAGCAACGTTTGTCTTTTTTGCGGCGATGCTGATTTTTGATCTGACGACGACGAGCATCAATAATTTTTTGGATTATCGCAAGTCGGATGATGATGCTTATCGCCAGGACGTTAACATTATCGGAAGCGCGGGGTTGAATGAGAAGACGGTGCTGTTTGTCATTTTGGCGATGCTTACGGTGGCGACGGGACTAGGCCTTTACTTGGTAAGCTTGACTAGCTGGTTAGTTTTACTAATCGGTGCGCTTTGCTTCGCCATTGGTATTTTCTACACGTTTGGACCGATCCCTCTGTCGCGTTTGCCATTGGGAGAGATTTTCTCAGGCGTTACAATGGGTTTTGGTATTTTATTTTTAACCGTTTACGTCAACACTCATCAGCTAGGCTACTTAGCGGTCAATATTTCCCAGGGAATATTGTCGATTCAGCTAAGCGTGCCAGAGATGCTAACGTTGTTGTTGGTATCCCTTCCGTCAATTTTTACGATTGCGAATTTAATGTTAGCCAATAATATCTGTGACTTAGAAGAAGATGTGAAAAACAACCGTTATACGTTGGTGTATTACATCGGGAAAAAACGGGCGGTTGTGCTCTTTCATGTGCTTTATGCTTGTTCGTTCCTTTCGATTTTAGTGTGTGTGCTGCTGGGGATTCACAACGCGTGGATGTTGATCGCTTTGATCGTCTTACCCCTTGTGTTAAAAGGTTTGGCTAAGTTTCGTCAGGAACAGGTCAAGTCACGGACGTTTGTTGTGGCGGTTAGGAACCTTGTGCTTATTGATGGGATTTTGATTATCGGGTTGAGCATAAGTAATATTAGTCGTTTTTTTAGCTAGTAGGAAAAGCCACTGGAACCGTTTTAAAAAATGCGGATTCAGTGGCTTTTTATTTTATTCTATCGCTTGTTCCAATGCGTCTTCTATTGCACTTAAAATGACGTAACTGCTATTCGTTGCTTCGCTTACCGTATCAACCTCCAAGGTTTGCCTTGAAATTACCTCATTGATGATAACTTCTGCTGCTAACGCGTGCTCACGACCATGGTGGTGTTCGTTGATCGTGATCGCAACAATTTGGTGATCCTCGACGACAACCTCAACGTCTGCTGACACAAGGATAGCATCAAAAGATCCGTTAAACACACCATCTGGCACTTGCTGCAAATCAGGTGTCATGATTTCAATTTCTGACACAATGCGTCGATATGACATCACATCTAATAAATACCGTCCCCCGATAAATAACCCTACCACCATCGCAATGCTGATTGTAACGGCAATTGCTTTTTTGGTTTTCTTTTGCATCACTAACCGACTCCTCTTTCACTCATTTACCTTGCACCACTTAACTGGGATAACTAGATTATAAATGAAAAAGGATTGTTTATTAACCACCTTTAGGATGAAAAACGCTAGGTACTTAGGCCTATTTGTTTGTGGTTTTCAAGTTTGTCCACTTCAAGAATTTTTTAACTACCGAGGTACTTCCAGACGATACCCGTTAATGATAATCGCCGTCACGGCTTCGATGTCAATTGGTTCGTTCGTAGTCATCCAAGAGAATCTCTCACCACCGCCACCAGGTCCCGCAATGATCGACTCACCGTTTGCCAGTTCAATTTCGATATTGAACCAGTCGGGATAGGTTCTCATAAATAAACTGCCCAAGTGTTGTGTGCTTGTCCCGCGTATGCCGAATGGGTGGAGTCTAATGTATTCAAAATGGTACTCATTTTCTGCTAAACTTACAACGACGTCTTCCCAAAGAATAACGGGATGTTCGATGTCACTGACGTTGACAGGTAAGTGCCATTCTCCTCGCACTGTTCGTTCGTAAGATGCAAGGGGAATGAAGTTTAAATGAATATCAGGCGCGATCTCTTCAATTGGCTCATAGAGAAAAGAAATTGCAATTGAATCCATTCGTAACTCTAGGGCATTCATATTTGGAAGCTTCTCATCTGAAAAAAGTATCATTTCGAGGTAGAACGTCTGTGTTTCTTTGTTGAAATAGACAAGCTGTCCCATGCCCCCAAAACCATGGATGTATCGTTCATCCCCTATATATAAATCGAACCACGGTGATACTCCTACCGAAGAAAAATTAAATGCTTCCGCATCAAACGGGTAAGGGGAAGACACACTCCAACTGCGGAATTGATCCTCACCAACTTGTTCAATTCTTTGCGTCATCAGCGGTCCGTGAACCGTTGGGTCCCAACGATAAGGCTCAAATAAACCTTCACCGCTCACATCTTGTACCGTGAGATAAAGCAAAATCGTATCGTCAATTTGCTCAGCAGCGATCACTTCAATCCGAATGCCTTCGTCCACTGCATACACGGGTTCAACCTGTGGCAGGGCATATTCCGTCAACGGCGAGTCAAAAATCGGGTGAATGAATTCAAATCTAACCATGGTTGCATAGGTCGTCGCAGACATGACGATCACCATCACCATCGCTGCCGCTAGCTTTGAAAATTTAAGCCGTGGCCTTTGCCCCACGGGTTGTAGCGCATGCATGTTTTCTTTAAATCTGTTAGCGTCCACTTCGATGTTAGAAAATGCGTCGTGGATGCGTTGTTCGTCTTTATCAAAATGAGTCATCATCGTGTTCCTCCTTTAAAATTGCGGCTAGTTTCGCCTTTGCTCGTTCGTACCGTTTCCGCAAAGTTGCGGGTCTCACACCCATCTGCTCGGCCAGTTCCTCGTAACAATACCCCTCAACAATTCGCCCGTAAAGCAACGCCCTCTCCTGTGGTTTCAACTTCCCCAATGCTTGCAAAGTCCGCTCGCTAAAGTCATTGTTTTGATTTTCTACAACCGTATCAACAGGCACCTCACCAAACGGCAAAACCTTCCGCCTCCGCAGCAAATTGATGCTTTTATTATAAGTGATTCGGTAAAGCCAAGCAGAGAGATGCTTGCCGTCGAACGTGTCCAAGTGTTGATAAGCGGCGACAAAGACGTCCTGTACGACATCCTCGGCGTCCTGGTGGTGATATAAAATAGAGGTCGCGTAACGCAATAGGCGTTCGCTGTAAGTTTCGATTAAATCTTCAATTTGATAAGCCAACTTGCGTGGCACCTCCTTTGGCGCTACTGAATGCGCCCCTGCATTAATATCTTTTTAGGGTTTGATTTTGCAACGTAAAAAACGGGAATTACGGTAGATAACACAATAACTCCTAAACCAGCGCTATATAAAGGGAGAATAATACCTGTTGTTAACGATTGATCAAATAATTCTAGGGTTTGTTCAATGGTGAGTTCTGAGCCAAAGCCCATATGAAACAGCGTGTCATTTTGTCCCCATGATCCTTCTGTCATCGTATAAATGTAACTCGGTTGATGAGCAAATTCGGATCTTAACATTTGTCTTGAGACTGCACCTGATATAAGTTGACCAGCAAAGATTGAAAGGGTCATCCCAATAAAGCCAACCACCACAACTTCGATTAAAATTTGTGTGATGATTTTTCTCCTACTTTCACCGAGCGCTAAATAGACTCCGATTTCATGTCGACGATCGCGCAAGAATAGTAAAATGAATAGCGTTAAAATTAAAATCGTTGCGCTTGCTGAGATCCATAAAATGCTGTTTGCAATACTGCGAATAGAATCAAAGGATGCCGAGACGTTGGCAAAGGTATTTAATAAATCATCAACTATCCAGAAATCCGGTAGTATTTCCAAAGCAGCCTCTCTAAATGATTCTAACTCTAACGGGTCGTTCAAGATAAAAAACGATTGAAAATCAATAATATCTTCGTTAGCTTGTTCAAGTGGCCACCATTCTAAGCCGTAATCATCGTACAACCGCTGATATTCTGCGAGTGTGTTTGTTTGAATAATAGTGAGTACTTCATTTGGAACGTGAATCCGATTTGAAAGGTCGCTCACACGCTGTCCTTCCATGTGTTCATATCCTCGTGGAATGATATTATCGGTTGGTACGACATCAAACAGACCGACGATTTCAAATTCGTAAGGGAAATACCAAAGAACATTTTCATCTATTCTAGGATTTTCAGCGTCCCAGTCGAAAAAGTATAAAATTAGAAACTCATATTCCATGGTGAAAGTTGAGCCGACATGCAGTTCATTTTCCGCAGCAAGCGAGCTGGAAATGAGTGCTGGGAATAAATCAGTTTCTGATTGGACAGAAAAATTTTCAAATGTCTCTCCTGCTACAAGTTCAATTACGCCTTCTTGCATCGCGATCGGTTCATCATCTGATGTTCCGTAAAATTGGAAAAAATTCCCTTGCTGAAGCCAGATGCTACGTCCGTTTCCTAGTGATAGCTGTACGCCAGCATTGAAAGAATGATGAGCATACGGAGCGAAGTAATAATCGTAGTCGTAAGTATATAATTGTGTATGCCTTGAATAATAATGGCGATTAACATAAGGCAATTCAGAAATTTGCTGGATGATTTCAGATGTGAGCGAATCGGGTAGCGTAAAGGTCATACCCCCATCTGCCGTCAGTTCAAACGGAATATTGTCTTGGTCGATTTGCAAAGTAACAATCGGTGACATACGGTGCCTAAGAGCTAAATCGGTGTTATTCATGGCTCTTGTCATGGTGATCGAGCCTAATAGAGTGGTGCTTAGAATGAAAATAAGTACGAGTAGAATGACAGCTTTCACAGGTTGCCTGAAAATAGTTGTGCTAGCTCTTTTGAGAACATTCATTTTATCTACCTCCTACCCTTATAACAATTCTCATCACCTCTTTGTGACAGTTTATACAAAAAAAGATGCAAAAGTTGTTACACCGTTACATCTTAGTGATAATTTCTGTGTATGCGCTGCCTTGCTGCCAAGCTTCAATGGCAATTTTGCGACATGGTACCATAGCGTTAGGCAAGTCGGTCAAATCAAACCACTTGAGTTTGGCTGCTTTTTCTGGTTCCATGATGGTGGGTGTACCAGCGTAACTTTTAACAAGAAAATAAAGGTGGTAATAGATACGTTCTGATTCTGAGAAGTGATGCGTTAAGTGGATGAATTCTAAATCACTGGTTGCGACATCAATCCCGATTTCTTCTTTACATTCGCGGATGGTCGCTTGCCTGGCAGCTTCGTTTGCATCGACGTGCCCACTCGCCGCGGTGTCCCATTTCCCATCTTGGTAGCCGGTATTTTGCCTTAAGTGCAGCAGAATTTTCTGTCCGTCTTCGCTTAGAATAATTGGAAAAACAGCTGAATAATTTTTAAATGCCATGTGTGACGACCTCCTAATGCGGGTTATGTTAACTTTGCCCCCCCTTTTTTTGGATTTTCGCTTGAAAGATTGATGAAGTGCTTGGATTAGTGTGTGAAAATGCCGCTCTTGTCATCCTTTTTTTAGATTTTCACTCAAAAGGTTGACGAAACGCTCGATTGGCGTGTGATGCTACTGCCCTTATCATCTTTTTTCTGAAATTTCGTCCAAAAGGTTGACGAAACGCTCGGGTTAGCGTGTGATAATGCTGATCTGATCATCCTTTTTTTAATTTTTCGATCAAAAGGATGATTTAGCATGCCAATCAGCGTGTAATGATACCAACCACATCACCTTTTCTTGAATTTCCACCCAAAAGGTTGATGATCTCCTTATTCCCCTCGTAATTCAGCAGCGATTTTCTTAATGCTGCGCATACGATGATTAATCCCTGATTTCGTTAATGCATGACCACGCTCAGTGGCGATGCTAGCCAGCTCTGCCAGATTTTCTTCGGGAAATTCAAGCCGTAATTCAGCGAGGTAAGCGAGCTTTTCGTTTAAAAAATCACCGCCCTTTGTGCGTTTGATCAGCTCAATGTCTGCTACTTGACCATCGGCTGCGGTTAGCGTTTTTGTCTCATTCGCAATCTCGCAATTATTTAGGCGGTTATCCGAATTGCGCATGTCGCGAATGATGCGCATGTCTTCAAAACTTAAAACAGAGCCAACAGCACCAACGGCCCGTAAAAAATCGCCAATCTTTTCCGACTCTTTAATGTAACAGATGTAACCCTTCTTCCGAGCTAACACACGCGCATTAAGATCGAGGTCATTGAGCATTAGTTGTAACGTCAGCGCGTGTTCCGAGTCTGACGCGGTAAGCTCGAAATGATAGGACGAAGTCTCCGGGTTATTCACCGAACCACTCGCTAAGAAGGCACCACGCAAGTAGGCCCGAGAGCAGCAGCCTTTATTAAGTAGCTTTTCAAAAATTGAAAAATCGCCTTCCTCAGTCGGCATAACTTGCAGTGTTTCTGCCACTTCTAACACGTGACTAATAATGCGCACTACGTACGTGTTATTTTTTTTTAGATTTTTTTTCTTTCGTGCTAAGATGGCCGTTTGGACATTGGGGAAATTGTTTTTAAGCAAAGTTAAGACGCGCCTTGCGGTTGCCGCGTTTTCAGTATCAAAGTTTAAAACGGGACCGCTGCTCGTTAGCGACATGGTCCCGTTCATTTTTAGTAATGCTGAGAGTTCGGCAATCTGGCAACACGGTGCACTTTCAATACCGACCAACTCTTTTTTTATGTGAGCTGCAAATGACATATTGCCCGCTCCTTTCTATAAGCTAAACTAAACATCCAACAATAACGAGAAAATCATCGCAGCGACTTTTTTCGAATCGTGGCGCACTTCGCGCGCTTTGTTATAATCAACCATGCGGCTTTGGATAATATTAACGCCCATACCTTCTAATTGCTCACGATCAATCTCGACGATGCCAGAATTATCCGCGATGTATTTTTGAATCACATCCGCATCGATTTTCCCGTCGTTGACTAACACGCTATCAATAAATTTAAAACCAACGTGATCTTCAATGGATGTGATGTGATCAGACACCGTAAAATCAGTGGTTTCTCCCGGTTGACTCATGATGTTGCAGCAATAGACGAAGTCTGCTTTTGTCTGTTCAATCGCCGACCTCATCTCTGAAAACAGTAAATTCGGAATAATACTCGTATAAAGACTTCCCGGCGCAAGCACTACTAAATCTGCTTCTTTGATCGCCCGCACCGCTTCTTCCAAAGCAGGGCAGTTTTCCTGATAATAAACGCGCTTAATCTTCTTCGCATTGTTCGGAATGTTAGATTCACCGGTTGCCACGTCCCCGTCTTCGTACTCGGCACATAAACACAGCGCTTCGTTACAAACCGGTAAAATGCGCCCGCGTACATTCAACACTTCACTTAAATTCGCGACCGCAGCAGCAAAGTTCCCTGTGATATTCGTCATCGCAGCAAGCAATAAGTTTCCTGTGGGATGACCCGCTAACCCGTCGCCATCTTCGAATCGGTATTGGAACAACTCGTCAACCAGTGGTTCCGCTTCTGACAGTGCAACCAGAACATTTCGAATGTCTCCTGGGGGTGGAACGTCAAACGTTTCGCGCAAACTCCCGGATGAACCGCCATCATCGGCGACCGTGACAATCGCTGTGATGTCGATCGGGAACCTTTTCAATCCGCGCAAAATACTCGATAAACCAGTCCCGCCACCGATAACGGCGATTTTATAATCGTATTCGTACATTAGTGTCCACCTCCGTGAATGTTGGCTTGCCCGATGTTTCGATGAACCACGTGCGTGGGGTAACTAGGTTTAAAATGAGCAGCCAAATACTCAGCCAAAGCGACCGATCGATGTTGGCCACCCGTGCAACCAATACCAATCACCACTTGTGACTTCCCTTCTTTTTTGTAATTAGGGATTAAAAAACTTAATAGATCAACCAATTTTTCTAAGAACGTCTGCGCCATCTCGGAATGGATGACAAAGTCGTACACGTTTTGATCGAGCCCGGTCTGTGTGCGCATGACTTCATCGTAAAACGGGTTAGGGAGGAACCTGACGTCGAACATCACGTCGGTATCCACTGGGGTTCCGTGCTTGAAGCCAAACGAGGCAAACGTGACGTTAAAATAATCACCGGTTTGGTTGCTGTATAACCGGACGACTTCTGCTTTTAGATCACGCGCGGACATGCTGGTGGTATTAATTTTGGCGGTTGCTAACCCAAAAATAGGTTCTAATAATTGGCGTTCTTTGTTGATGCCAAAGAGGGGATTTGAATCGCGAGAGAGGGGATGACTGCGACGGGTTTCTTTGAATCGTTTGACTAACGTTTGGTTATCGGCATCAAGGAACAAGATTTGGACGTTGATGTAATTACTGTCTTGCATGAAAAGGTGCATTTCATTGATCGAATCGAAAGACAGGCTGCGTAAGTCGATGACCACCGCTAACTTCACTTCGTGATCGCTTGCCTCAAGAATCAGCTGGGTTAAGGTTGGTAATAATTTAGGTGGTAAATTGTCGATGCAGTGATAACCCAAGTCCTCTAAGCTATCAAGCACCACACTTTTTCCCGCGCCACTCATCCCGGTAACAATGAGTAAGTTTATTTTTTTGCCCATAGTGGGTCAACTCCTTGTGTTATTTCTTCAACGCTTCAAGCCTTGCAGAGACTTCTGCCAGCTTAGCTTCGTAATCGATCAGTTTGGCACGTTCTTCCTCGACTAGCTTTTCCGGTGCTTTGCTGACGAATTTCTCGTTAGCAAGTTTCGATGTGCCGCGCTTTACTTCGGCTTCTAATTTCTTTGCCTCCGCAGACAAGCGTGTGATTTCTGCTTCCACGTTAACGAGGCCTTCCATTGGCAACAGAACACTCGCCCCGGTAACGACGGCTGACATGGTTTCTTCAGCCAAAACAAGCCCGGTATTTAAGGTTAATTCAGATGGGTTACAAAATCTTTCTAGGTAGGCTGCGTTCTCTTTTAGCATGCCCAAATCGCGCTCCGTTTTTACATCCACGTACATGCGAATGGCTTTGCTCATTGGTGCTTCAACTTCAGCACGCATGTTACGCACGGATTTGATGATGTCTGAGATGAGCGTAAAATTAGCGACAGCGTGCTCGTCTTCAAAAAACGTCCGTTCCTCTGGCCAAGCCGATACCGAAATCGAGGCTTCTGCACCAGAGATTAACCCGTAGATTTCTTCTGTCACAAAAGGCATAAACGGATGCAACAGTTTGACAATGGCTTCTAGTGTGTAAGCCAACACCATGCGTGTGGTCGTTTTTGCTTCTTCGTTAACCCCCGACATCGGGACTTTCGCCATTTCAATGTACCAACTACAGAAGTCTTCCCAAATAAAACTGTAAAGGTAGCGATCCACTTCACCAAATTCGAATTTTTCTGCGTTGTAATTAACCGCTTTGATGGTCGCATTCAATTTTGAAAGAATAAACTTATCCGCGATATTAAAGGTACGACCTTCCAAGTTCACATCTGCAGCCGTCATCCCGTCTAAATTCATGATCGTAAAGCGCGAAGCGTTCCAAATTTTATTAATGAAATTCCAAGTCGATTCGATTTTTTCTTCGTTGTAACGCAAATCCTGACCTGGCGCTGAGTTTGTCGTTAAGAAGTAGCGTAGTGAATCCGCTCCGTATTTCTGGACAACGTCCATCGGGTCAACACCGTTTCCTAATGATTTACTCATCTTCCTACCATCGGCAGCCCGCACCAGCCCGTGGATCAATACGTTTTCAAATGGGCGCTCATCGGTGAATTCAAGGCTGGTAAAAATCATGCGCGAGACCCAGAAAAAGATAATGTCGTACCCGGTCACTAAGGTTGAAGTTGGAAAAAAGGCTTTGAACATGTCGGCCTCTTCGTTTGGCCAATCCATCGTACTAAACGGCCATAACGCTGATGAGAACCACGTGTCTAACACGTCCTCGTCTTGCGTCCAGTTTTCGACATCAGCAGGCGCATCGGCCCCCACATAGACCTCGCCCGTTTCGTTGTGATACCAAGCCGGAATTTGATGCCCCCACCAAAGTTGACGTGAAATACACCAATCGTGAATGTTTTCCATCCATTGCAAAAACGTGTGCTCAAAACGATTCGGCACGAAATTAACTTTATTATCACTTTTCTGATTGTCAACCGAACGCTGTGCCATCTCTGTCATTTTTACGAACCACTGCGTCGACAAATAAGGCTCAACCACCGCATCCGTGCGCTCCGAGTGACCCACCGAATGAACATGCTTTTCAACCTTTACAACTAAACCGGCCGCCTCTAAATCAGCCACCAACTGCTTCCTTGCGATGAAGCGGTCCAACCCGTCGTACTTGCCAGCCAATTCGTTCATCGTACCGTTTAAATGCATACAAACCGGTCGCGCCAAGTCATGACGATTCCCGACTTCAAAATCGTTCGGGTCATGCGCAGGGGTAATTTTAACGACGCCCGTCCCGAAGTCCCTCTCCACATACTCATCGACAATGACCGGGATTGGCTTCCCGTTTCCTGGGAGTAACACATTTTTCCCAACCACGTGCTGGTAACGATTATCCTCTGGGTGCACCGCTACCGCCACATCCCCGAACATCGTTTCCGGTCTTGTCGTGGCAACTTCTAAATAATCGCTCGTTCCCTCGATCATGTATTTGAAATGATAAAAAGCACCCTCCACTTCTTTGTGGATGACTTCGATATCAGAAAGAGCTGTTTTAGCAGCCGGATCCCAGTTAATAATTCTTTCTCCGCGGTAAATGAGGCCTTTGTTGTAAAGGTCAACAAACACTTTTTTAACGGCGTTTGAAAGGCCTTCATCGAGGGTGAAGCGCTCTTTTGAGTAGTCTAATGATAAGCCGAGCGTTGCCCATTGATTTTTAATGACGCTTGCGTATTCTTCTTTCCATTCCCATGATTTTTCGAGGAATTTTTCACGCCCGAGGTCGTAGCGCGAAATCCCGTCTTCGCGTAGGCGCTCTTCCACTTTTGCTTGTGTCGCAATGCCTGCGTGATCCATACCTGGTAGGAATAAAGTTTCAAAGCCTTGCATGCGTTTCATGCGGACGATGATATCCTGCAGTGACGTATCCCAGGCGTGACCAAGATGGAGTTTTCCAGTAACGTTTGGCGGGGGGATGACGATTGAATATTTCGGCTTATCGCTCGTCGGATCAGCCTTAAAACTATCCTGCTTTAGCCAATAATCGTACTTACCTGCTTCGACTTTTAAATGGTCGTATTTTGTATCTAAATTTTTATCCATTTTTGGGCACCGCCTTTGATTTTAAAAATAACTTGATATAACCCCGTATTATAGCAGAAATGGCGATGGAATTAAAGTCTCAACCTAAAAAGGTCTAATCCTATCATTCAATAATAGGTAGCGATTAGACCTTTTCTTTTTGTATGTTTATTTCTTTACCAATCATAATCGTCGTCATCCCTAGTAGATTGCCGTATTTCTGCGAAATAATTTTCTAATAAGCGGACTTCATTTGTGTTCATATCATAATCCATAATCAGACCATCGACCGTCGCATCTTCATCTAAGCGTTTAAGTTCTAGCTCGAAAGCAAAATAGTTCGCTTCGACTTCATAATGACTAGTGATCAGAGAAGTATATGCGCGAAGGGAGGATACATTGCGATTAGGGTGAAGAATCGCATGCCCTAACTCGTGCGCACAAACGAGACGTTGCCGTCCTTCGCTTAACGCTTCATTTAAAAGAATCGCTTTAATTCGTTTCTCATATAGCCACATGCCATGCGCATCCTGCAGGGGTTGTTTGATAACCAATATGCCAAGATGTTTCGCAATGACAAAAGGATCGCGAGAACCAACTTTCTTAACTAATGCATCGACGGTCTTTTTAATCTCAATGACCGGTTTATGCCTCATCTAGTTGTCCCCCTTAGTGTGTTTATGCTTATTAGGCGTAAATTTCTCTTTCCTTTCTAATGCCATGGCAGTTAACGCTACCTCAATGGCACTTAAAACAGCTTTTTGCGTGCCTTCGCTATATTCATGCAAACCTAAGCCATCGTTAGCCGCATTGGCTCCGTCCACAATGCCAAGCTTGATTTCTTCTAAGCGTTCTTGAATCGACCGTTCATCTTTTTTAGTCAAAGCAGGTTGCCAATTGGCATCAGGTGCAAGTGAGGTGGTGTCAGTTTGTTTCTTAGACGTATCAAATCCTAACAGGTATTCAGGCGTCACACCAAGCGCCTTGGCAAAAACATCCACTTTATTAAGTGGAAACTCTCTCGTTTTATTAAAGTAACGGGATAAGCCAGATTTAGCATGTCCAACTCGTCGTGCTAACTCACTTAGAGATAACCCTTTTTCTTCTTTCAGCTTAGCTAGTAAATCAATCATTTCATCGTTTGTTCTCATCAAAGGACCCTCCTTGTTATTCTAAATGATAGTATTCCCATTGGAGAACCAATTATACCATTGTTCTTTAGAGAGTACAACAAGAAAGTTCGAGAAGTTTGAACTTTTACCGAAAAAGGTGTTGACAAAGAAGAACGATCGTATTATACTCAACACGTTCACCATAGAGAACCAAAAGGAGGTTTGTCGTTTTTTTATCTTTACAGTTCTCTATAGTGAACAAAATTAACTAAATCACAAGCCTGATTACGTATAAGGGCATGGGATTCAAATATTGGAACAATCACTAACTATTTAGTGTTTGCCATATGAAGCCCTAGCTTTCTTGTACGCTTTTTTCAGGCTTTTGATGAGCTAGCAATGACTTTGATGTGCTTCATACGACCACTTTATTTGTTTCCCATCCCCTTCTGCACCAGGCAGAAAGGAAGGTCAAACATGACAAAAGTAACCATGAAGTACGACAAAGGCATCAAGAAAGAAGAGGTGGTAGCGCTAGAAATTCCAGCCGCTGAATTTGAAACGATGCTCGAAAATGATTATCAAGAGCGCTTAGCGTATGCCACTGATGGTGAAGTGGTTGAAAGAAGAACACCACAGGCGATATTTGATGAATTGAATCGTAAAGAAAGAAACTCATGGCAGACCCATACGCGCCATCAACATCAATTCCAGATGACACTAGAAATAGAAGATGAAACATCAATTGAAACACATACAATGGATCGATTCATCGATGATTCTCAAGCAAAAGAGCGTCAACGTCAAGAAGATTACGAAGCACTGTGCCAAAAGCTAAGAGGACAGTTAAACCCAGACCAAGTAGAAATGATCATTGCGATTTGTTTGGACGGGATGTCAGTCAAAGATTACGCAGCCCAAATAGATGAAAAACCAAACACAGTCACCAAAAGATTTATGCGAATTAAAAATTTCTTAAAAGAAAATTTATAAAAACGTCACATGACACCCTCTGCCGTGAGATATAAGTAGAGGGTGTCATCTTCTCAAGAAAAACAGTGAAAGTAATTCTTAACTCTCGTGTTAATATGAAAAGCCCCAGTGCTGCAACACTAAGGCTTTACATTAACAAATATCAAAAGAAAGGAATGATCTGCATGAAATTCACAGGCAAATACGCATTGTTTTGACTTATTAATCCACAGGTAAGTAATCAATGCCCAAACTTTTAATGAGTTGATTATAATTTATGAAAATAACAGATCGTTATTCAGATTTGTCAATGATAGGTTTTCCATCTGCATCAAGTAGTGGCGTCATAGTAAGAGCTGCAGCAGTTTTCCCAGCTACGACGTAGTATAAGACACCTGTATGAATATCTTTATGAATTTCATACCATCGTGTAGAAGCTTTGAATTCCTCAGGGAATTTCCCTAGATGAACACGCTCAAATCTATTTTCAAACATTAGAATCACCTCAAAAATTATTATAGATTTATTATACATTAAAAAAATATAAAAAGAAAGGAGAAATTTTATGAATGAAAAAATAAAAATAGATATTAATATTGACAATCGCGAAATGCGAGAATTTCGCGATGTCGTTAATAGTTTAGAAAGTGTTATCAGTGATCTACAATCATCCAATGAAATATTAGAAGGTTCACTTCGAACCTTGAGTCGTGAGCTGAGTTCGACTGAAGGTGCATTTGCTTCATTTGAATCTGGAGCTAATTTGTTACTTGGAACCTTAGGCTTTCTGGCTTTAGCAGGTCATGATTTAAGCAATATTCCTGCAAATATAGAAGGAGCTGCAGGAGCGATCACAGGATTTATAGGTAAATTAGGCGGCTTAAAGCTAACCTTAGGAACACTAGGAATTGCTGCAGTTGTCACTCTAATAGGTAGTCTGACTAGCTCTATTCGCATGAGTAGCGAAGCAGCTATAGAATTAAATGAGCGCCTAATCGAAATGCGTCATCGGCATCGCGACGCCATTGGTGAAATAAACGCAAGCATTCGCTCAAATAACAACTTAGCTGGCGCACTATTAAACCTAAACTCACAAGCAATAAGAAATAACGATGAACAAAGAGAAATGATTCGCCTAGTAAGAATTCTTAATGCAGAGGAAAATGGTTTGATACTTACCTATGACGAGCTAAGTGAAGGGCTAAGTGCAAACAGTGTTGCCATGCTCGAACAACATACACAAAGAAATGAAATCAACGCATCAGCTGAGCGTGGGGCACAATACTTGGATTCTTTGATTTATGCCATGAATGCAGAAGCAGAGGCGTCTGAAGCATTGGAAGATGTAAGAGAAAGGCGTGAAGCTGCAAATGAAGCAGCAGGTGATGCAGTTCTTACTATGAGAGAGGTAAATGAGGCGGCGCTACACGGTGAATTTGTTCATGGTCAATTAAATCAATCACTTGAAGAATTGAGCCGTGAGTATGAAGCTATCAGCTATGTCCTTGAATCGGTAGGGGCAGACGTTGAATATTTCTATGAGGCATGGACTGAAAATGCAAGTAGTCATGCGACTCAAATTAGAGAATACATTGATGAACATGGGCTGTCATATGAAATTTTAAATGAAGCTCAGCAGTATGCAGTTGATCAAATGGTGGAGCGGTGGACTGAATACCGAGATAATGGACGCGAAATGTTCCAAGAATTAGGAAATGAAACGAGATTATGGTATGAAACAACGGATGCATACGGAAATGCCGTAAGGATGAGTTATCTTGAACTAGAAGATGGTCAGAACAGAGCGATGCAAGCCATGATTGACAATCTGCGAAACAACCGAGAAGCAACTGCGGAATGGTCAAATAACTTAGACGACCTAGCGTACCGAACGTCAGAAGAATTTGCTGAACATATGAGAAGTATGGGGATAGGATCAGCAGCTTATGTCCAAGCAATGTTAGATGGTTGTAGCTATTTGTTAGAAGAGTTATATACAGAATTTGGATTAGCAGGAACATATGCAACCAATAATATGACGGGCTCATTAGGTGAAGGTGCAGAGGAAGTTATCAACTTGGTTAGTAATATGGGAGCTGACACAGGGGATAGTTTTCTGAGTGCGATTCAAGCAGCAGATTTTCAGAGTATAGGAATCATGATACCGCGAGCGGCAATGCTAGGTGTAGAAGAAGGAACGCCAGAATATGAAGCTGCAGTGAGAAGCTTGGGTCAAGATGGTAACGATGCGTTTGAAGAAGTTATTGGATATAGCTCACCATCCCGAGTGTATAGAGGGTATGGTGAATCAATCATTCAAGGTTTAGTAATTGGTCTTGAAGCATTAAGAGCTCAACCAATCCGCTCAATGCAAACATTAGCTCGCGACATGCAACGAATCTACAGCACTGCTAATCGCGATTACATAAATGTTGGTCGTGACATCATGCGTGGCCTAAACCAAGGCCTACTCAACGGTGAGGCCCAAGTCATGAACACGGCTCGTCGGATTGCTAATCAGGTTACGCAGGCAATGCGTCAGGCGTTGAATATTAACTCGCCTTCGCGGGTGATGCAGGAGGAGATTGGGCGTCAGATTCCGGCTGGGGTGGCTGAGGGGATTGATAAGTACGGTAGCTACGCTACAGATAGTATGTACGACCTTGGCAACGAACTAGCTAAAGTGAAATTTCCGAGTATCAACGATGTCATCAACATGGGGTCAAGTTTAAATCTTGCATCAGTAAGCAATGGCGGTAACTCGTCATATGACAACCGTGTCATTAATAATCATAGCTACGCAGGTTTATTCGACGGCGCAAACATTACTTGGAATGGAGAAGAAGATATCCGTCGTACGATGGAGAAAATGGCTCGTGCAGCCGAAGAGGATTCTTATCGGATGTGGTAAAAGATATCCGAGCTGCGCTCGGTGGCTAGTTGGTGTAGTGGATTAACGTTGGTTTTGAATGTTAGCGCTAGTTCACACTGCATCCAACTGATTTGTTGAAGGACTGGCTCACTAATGAAAGTTAGTGACTCAGTTCTTTTAATGTGATTAAGATAAAACTTTTTAAAAGAAATTTTATAAAAACGTCACATTACACCCTCTGCCGTGAGATATAAATAGAGGGTATAAATCTTCAAGCAAAAAATCAAAAAGGAGAGAACACACAATGAACTTAATAGACCGAACAAGAGAGGCCATGGGCTGGAATAATCCCTGGCAAACAAGAAAGCAAAACAAAATCAAACGCATCGTCGTGCATCACAGTGCAACAGCCGCAGGAAATATGCGAATCTTTGAAAACCATTGGCGCACCAAAGGCTGGCGAAACGGCGGCTATGCAGAAATCATCTTACCAAACGGTGATGTTGAAATCTGTTACCCACCAACCGTCGTTACAAACGGTGCAGGCGTCTGGAACAAAACCTCGTATCACATCTGCGTTGTCGGTAACTTCCGCAAAAACGGCGCCCAACCAAGCAGCGCACAAATGCAAAGCTTACTAACGCGCATTAGGCATAACATGAACGTCTTCAACGTCCCAGTCAAAAAAATAAAAGGACATAAAGAACTCATGCCGACAATCTGCCCAGGGATGAATATGCCCACGTTGCGCAACCAAGTGCAAAGAGAAGCAGCACCAACGAACAATGCGAACCCCACCACACACACCATTCGTCAAGGCGATACCTTCTGGTCTTTATCTCGCATCTGGCAAGTGACGGTCGAAGAAATCAAGCAAGCAAACCCGAGCGTTAACCCTGCCAATTTACGCATTGGTCAGAGAATTAATCGCCCTGCAAGAAACTCGCAGCCAGCCGCTACTCAAACCAATGCCATTCGAGTGGGTTCAAGCGTGCGTGTTAATAACACGGCTCAAAGTTGGGCAACCGGTCAAGTTATTCCGACATGGGTAAGAGGCCGCACTTACACGGTGCAACAAATGAGAAACAACAACACCGAACTGCTACTTGCTGATATTGTGTCATGGATTAGACGTAGCGATGTCACAAAAGTTTAACAAAAAATAGGACCAAAAAATCCTGCCGTCTCTAACTTACTGTCCGATTCGTCCCAGTTTACTGTCCGATTTACCCAATTTCTTGACCTTGTCACGTCATTAAACTGACAGCGTAGCTACGCCTAGCCCTGATCAAGCTATACAAATTAAATAAACAAACAAGCAACACCTACCTCCCCAAAAACGTCCCGTAGCGGGAGAAAATCAGAAAAAAGAGGCGGTGTTGCAACGAAGGTGAGGAATCAAAGGATGACAGTAAACAGCCTACTATCCCATAGCGGCTATAACAAACTGGGTTCATTTCGCCCGATTGCTTGTGCGGAAGATTACTACGCACTGGCATACAAAGCAAATGACGTCTTACTTCACCTCACCGGTCATTTCTATCGAGACAATGATTTCGAAAGTGACAAGAAGGTGAGAAAAACAGCCTACCAAAAAGCACTCGCCTGTCAAATAGAATATTTCTATGAAACCGGCCAGTCAACCACAGCTGGGCTAAATAGTCTGCCACAACTGATGGACGTCGGCAGAACAAAAGTAAGCATGATGGCACACGTCAACGAAGAAGGAAAGACGGTGCCAAAATCAATCGTCTGTCCAGATATCGCCTTATACCTAGACGGAACCGGCTTACTGGATGGGAGTGATGTGTAATGGCATTACGAATCAACCCACAACTACTCAATCAAAGCTTTGAGTATCACGAATTCGAAGAAAAAGACAACTGGCAAACAGCAAGTTACAAAGCACCGATCACCATCAAAAACGTTCGGTTAGACGAAACACTTGAAACCACACCAGTGTCAGCGGGAGAAGGTCGCGTCATCAACAAAGCCATCGCTTTTATTTACGCCTCAGACACCACCCCGTTCATCGCATTCAAACGACAGTCAAAAGTCGTGACAAACAACGGCATTTATACCATCAACAAAGTGGTAAAAGTAAACGAGCCGTTCAAAGATAAACTATGGAGTGTTGAGCTCGAACTCGTTTAAGCTCGACATTCGAGCACAAACAAAAAAGAAGGAGAGCGCGATACATGAAAAACTTTATCTACCAATTAGTAGATGTTGTCAACCAACTAGAACTAGACGTACCCGTTAAGATCGGTATCTTTGATGAGACCGAATCCCTGATGGTAAAACCAGCCAGTGGTTCACAAATCATCCACGAATACATGGACGGAAGTGTGGACATCCGCCTGCCGTTCGAGATTAGTATCAAAAAAGCTAATCAAGAAGAAGCCTTCACCGTCTTACAGGATGTATTAAATCACATCAAAAACAGCGGTGAATACTTGAGCCACACAAATAACGAGGAAAAAGAAGCACACCTCTTACTTCACTTGACAATGGACCAAATCCCAGTGTTTCAAGCACACACAGACGGTTACTTCATTTACACCTCATATTTAACGGTTGATCTAACCGTGGCATAACAAACAAAAAGACAGCTGGCAACCCAGCCAAAAGGAGAAAAGAAATTATGAGAAACAAAAACGCAAAACGCCAACATTTCGTAGCACCATTTACAGGAGCAGAAGCAGCACCAGCAATGGCTGAATTCTTGCCATTAGCTAAGTTCATCACCGACATCACAGATGGCAGTGACGACCAAACGGATGAGTTTGCCGACTACGCCGGAGACGGAACGGTCCAAACTGAAATCACAGGCATTCAAGAATCATGGGACATCTCTGGCACGTTCGACGTGACGGACCCAGCACAAGCTTTAATCGCAGGCATGAAGCGTAAAGTCGGAAACGAGCGCAAAGTGTGGCACATGATCATTGATTCAAACGGCACGGAAGAAGTAGTCGGCGTTGCAACGGCATTATCAATCGTGGCAGGTAGCGGCTCAGCAGAAGACCACGAAGAATTCGCTTGTACGTTACAATTCGACCAACGCCCTGAAGTTCGCTCTATCTAACAAAAGCAACTAAAAACTAAGCTTACGACAAAGCAAGTCTGAACACAAGAAACAATAACAAACAGAATCGGGATGCCTAACACAAATAAGCGCATCCCTATTCTTAAATAAACTTAGGAAAAAGAAAGAGGTAATCATAATGGCATTAAAACTAAACTTAAAAAAATCAATCTTTCCCGTAGAAATCGGCGCGTTCACATTCGAAGTTGACCTATCAGACGACAAAGTAAAAGACTTCGAAGCAAAAATGGCATCGTTTCTAGAGGGAGTAGAAGCAGCAGCAGCTGACGAAGCAACATTCACAGAACTACTAGGCAACGTCTACGACGAACTACTCGGCGACGGCGCGTACAAAAAACTATACGATCACACAAAACGCGTGGACATCCTAGCTGAACTGCTAGGCGACTTAATGCTAGCACTAGTAAGCAAACTACCAGGCCGTACGACATTAATCGACGCCTTAAAAGCTTCCGACACAACCCTAAAATCAAAACAACCTGATGGTAACTAGTCATGTTTGAACTAGACGAAAAGTTAGAAACAGAGCTTGATTTAGACGGTACCGTCTACCCGGTGAATATGGCGTTTAATAACATCATGACACTTTTCAAGCTCTTAGAAAACAAATGGCTAAGACCGGATGAGAAAATTCAGCAGGGGCTTCATTTATTACTTGACACCCATTTAGAAATTGAAAACAACGAGCAAGTGGCAGTCTTCCATTACTTATTAGATCACTTTGTTAATAGCGATCAAAAAAACGTACCGGAAGTCGATTTAGAGGGTAACCCCATACCGATCAAAAAACAAGCGGCTAGCCAAGATTTGCGACACGATGCCTCTTACATCTACAACTCCTTTCGGCAGGCATACAACATCAATTTGTTCGAAGAGCACGGCAAGTTAGATTGGCGCGAATTTTTATCACTCCTTCGCGGCTTACCAGAAGACACCGAGTACAAGAAAGTCTTAGACATCCGTACGCGACCTTATCAGAAAGGCAAGGGAACCGGCGAAGCGAACCGAAAACTGAAGGAAGCGAAAAAGCGTGTAGCCTTGCCGGGAACTTCGGTGGAATAAGGGCAGTTAGCAAAAAGAAAACCAAGGCATCACACCTTGGTTTTGCGGTTATTCTTCACCGAGGAAGAACGCTCTGATGCCAATGAGGCCTTCGATAATCACATCGCGTGCTTCTTCCAAATCTAAGTCATCGCTATCGATGTTTTGCACCACAAAGCCTTGCACCTCTTCAACAAAGTCCACCACGTTTTCAATTTGTGCGACGACGTAAACAGAGGCATTGACATCCTGCAAAGCCGATCGTGTACCAGTAATGAAACCACCGGTCGTTGCCGTAAACAAGAGGGCACTTTCGGTGTTGATTTCTTCAAATTGCGGGAGTGTATCGGTTATCCAGTTTGCCAGTATTTCATGCTCAGCAGCTAAAGGATCGACGTCTTCTTCCTCGATAGCCTCTGTGGCTGGTTCGGTCACCTCTTCAACCTCTTCTTCAGCAGGCTCAGTCACCTCTTCAACAATCTCTGGTTCATCAACTGGCTCATAGTCATCACCATTATTGTTGCAGGCGACAAGAACGAACCCCACAAATAAAACAGCTAGCAAACCAAATAACTTTTTCATCTTAAAAACCCCTTTGTGCTTGTGTCTCTACCCATAGTATAGCGATTTAAGCCCAAAAGGTGACCTTCATTTTCACAAAGTGAAGAAATTTGAAAAAGAAACAAAGTTCTTTGAAAATTGCATAAGAATAAGCATTAAATGCTCAGGAGTTTTTACATGCTTTCGCTAACTTGAAAGTAGTGTTGGAAAGGGGGTGTCTCGCTAAAGAATCAAATGAAACGACCTTCATTTTTTAGCGAGACAACCTTTTTATAAGTTGAGTTTAAGATGACAGTTAAAAACTATGTAAGTAATTCTTAACTCTCATGTTAATATGAAAAGCCCCAGTGCTGCAACACCAAGGCTTTAGTTAACAAATATCAAAAGAAAGGAATGATCCGCATGAAATTCACAGGCAAATACGCATTGTTTTGACTTATTAACCCACAGGTAAGTAATCAATATCCAAGCTTTTAATGAGTTGATTATAGGTTTATTATACAGAGGTATTAATAGCTTGTTTTCCATTTGAATCAACTAGTGGTGTCATGGTTGCTCTGCCTTGTCCAGACTCAGTGTATAAATAGAGGGCACCAGTTACTTTATCTCGTAAGGTTGCAGTATTTAACTGCCCCATTACAAATAAATCTAGTGGCATAGCAACTGATTCAGCATGAATTACCTCAAAACGATTATCTAACATGAAAATCACCTCAGAATAAATTTTTAAAAACTTAAAAACGAAAGGAGTTATAATAAAAAATGCAACAGAATCAAACAATAAGAATCGACATAAACATGAATGATTCAGAAATAAGAAATCTAAATTCTAGTATACAGGATTTAGTAAACTTCCAGAACTTTGTTAAGACTTGTCAATAAATGGTTTTCCATCTATATCAAGTATCGGTGTTAATGCTGGTTCACCATTCCTGTTTTGGAGATAAAGATAAAGAATGTTTGTTATCCTATCCTTAATGATGAGTTGATTACCAAAGCTTTTTTTCTTTAACTCATCCCACAAAGATTCGTCACGAATGACAAAAAATCTATTTTCTAACATGAAAATCACCTCAATAATAAATTTTAAAAATATAAAAACGAAAGGAGTTGTAATGAAAATATGCAACAAAATCAAATAATAAGAATTGACATAAACATGAATGATTCAGAAATAAGAAATCTAAATACTAGTATACAGGATTTAGTAGATGTAAGCAATAGCCTAGGAATGTCTTTTAGAAGCGCTGGTGATGATCTACAGTCACTAGGCAGTAGTTTCAGTTCCTCGAAAACAATATTCAATACACAACGCAAAACTATGACATATTTAAGAGATGCTTCGTTTATGCTGGGACAAGATTATGAAAGGTTGGTTGGGCAAATAGAAGAGCTTGCCGCACCTCTCGCAGCTGCCGAAGCAAGTGCAAATGGAACTGCTAAAGCATTTAGCTTCAAAGGAGCATCTGCTAAAGTTGCTGCAACTGGAGTAGGGATTTTAAGTGGAGCACTAAAAGCTTTACCATTTATCGGTATCGGTATTGCCCTTGTAAATCTTGTTGGCTCATTCGCTAGACTGGTTGGAAACTTAAATACAAGTAGCGATGCTACAGATGAATTTAACGAGAGATTACGTGACTTAAGAGATGAATTAGATGAAAATCGAACAGCTCACGACAGCAATATTCAGCGTATCAGAACAAGCAATCAAGTCATGCAGACAGCCATTGATCGAATCTCAGATCTATCTAATGGAGAAAACCTAAATGAGGGCTACAAAAACAGATTACGAATTGCAACTGGCATACTTAATGTAAGCTTGTCAGAGTATGCTGCAGCACTTGGTATTACAACTAGTGCACTAGCAGGAAATAATGAAGAGGCATTAAGAAGCATTCAAAACTTCCAAACTCAATCTAGTCATATGTCAGCAATGGAGGGACACTTGGAAGAGATCATCAGACTTCAAGAAGATAAATACTACTCAACAGAAAGTCTAGCCAGTTTACAAGAGGTATACGATAATTTACAGAGAGGCGTTGCAGAATACCGTGTTGAGTTAGAAGAATTACGTGAAAACAATGAAATTATTCTTGGGCAAAACGATGGACTTGCTGAAAGATATTTATATCTTGCGAGAGAGGTGGGTGCAGTTGACGGAGAAATCGCGGAATTAAATGTGAGCATGGCAGAACACAATATGATTATTGATGATGCTGTTGAAGGAATTTCCGATCTTGAAAGAGAGTATCAAATCACATTCACCGAAATGTATATGCATGTTCAGCAACATGGACTAACATTAGGAGCGTTAAATGATGTCCAAAGAGAGGTCATTGACCGTGGAATTGGCTATTGGCAACAGTATGAAGAGATGAGTACGGAGATGTTTAGGCGGGTTGGTCAATCAAACCAATATAGCCTCGAACAAGTTGCTGAGAATCAATATCAGAATCGACTTGCAACAGAAAATTGGCAAGACAATTTAGTTGTTTTATATGAAAAATATGGTGCAGAAGTAGCTGCAGAACTACGTGCAATGGGTGAAGATGGTATGCACATCGTTGCTGAAATGGCTGACTATGTAACAAACAATTATGAAGAGATGGCAGATGGAACATGGGAACATTTAGGGAATATGGCAGATGGCACTTATAGTCATGCTACTCAAATCGCAAACAATTTGACAAGCGGTGCAGAGACTGCCAGGCGAGGGATGACACTTCAATTAGGAGAAGGCTTTGACTCAAGTATTGATTTGATAGAACAGTTTGGTAGTCGTAGTCGAACTACGCTAAGTCAAGACTTTAATGCCGCTAATTTTGAAGTATTTGGAATCGCAATCCCAGCAGGTTTGATGGAAGGGGTAAGAAGAAACCAACCAGAAGCTATTGCAGAACTTGAAAGATTTGCAGATGAATTAGGGTTGTGCTTTAGAACAATATTACAAATCAATTCACCATCAGGTGTGTTTATGGAATACGGTGAAGGGATCGTTGAAGGTCTTCAGCGAGGAATAACTGCATTAAAGAGCCAACCAATCAATCTATTGCAAAGAGCAGCACGCGATATGAAGCGAATCTACAATACAGCTAGTCGTGACTACATAAATGTTGGTCGTGACATCATGCGCGGCCTAAATCAAGGTTTACTCAACGGTGAAGCTCAAGTCATGAGCACGGCTCGTCGGATTGCTAATCAAATCACGGTTGCGATGCGTCAGGCGTTGAACATTAACTCGCCTTCTCGGGTGATGCAGGAAGAGATTGGGCGTCAGATTCCGGCTGGGGTGGCTGAGGGGATTGATAAGTACGGTAATTATGCGACAGATAGTATGTACGATCTCGGCAACGAACTAGCTAAAGTGAAATTTCCGAGTATCAACGACGTCATCAACATGGGGCCAAGTCTGAGCTTAGCTGGTGCTGGTGCTTCGTCGATGATCACGAACCACAATAACAACCAGAGTCATAGCTATGCCGGTTTGTTTGATGGTGCGACGATCAACTGGCACGGCGAGGAGGATATCCGTCGTACGATGGAGAAGATGGCTCGGGCAGCGGAAGAGGATGCTTATCGCATGTGGTTTAGAAAATTTTGTGCGACAACCCTAAAACAGAGATGTTCAATTTTGGATACTAAAATCTTTCGTTATGCAAAAAAATACGCGATTCATATTAAGATGACAGCTAAGAACAGTGAAAGCAATTCTTAATTCTCATGTTAATATGAAAAGCCCAAGTGCTGCAACACTAAGGCTTTACGTTAACAAATATTAAAAGAAAGGAATGATCTGCATGAAATTCACAGGCAAATACGCATTGTTTTGACTTATCAATTCGCAGGTAAGTAATCAATGTCCAAGCTTTTAATTTATTTATTGATTATATCATATGCGATATGAAAAATAAAATGTGCATTGAAGGCAAAAGACGAGTGGAACAAGTGTTCTAAGAAAATTAAATATTAATAAATAAGTATCTTTACTAATTAACTAGGCAACGCTTTAATTCTTTGATATAATGTGATTATCAATTCGATTGGAGTGTGGAAAAATGAAAAACAAGAAACTTGGTGCACGATTCGAGAGGGTTTACTGGGAAAATGGTCTTGTAGATGGAGTTGGTGTTATAAATCAGTTTATCATGAAAGACAAGAAAACAGGCGTTCTATACCTACACACTGAAAATAGAAGTGGAACTTCTGTGATTGTACTAGTTGATCGAGACGGTAAACCATTAGTTGATGAATAAAGTAAATATTATTTAGAGAGATGCTTATGAAAACAAAATCATGCGCATCTTTTATTATGCGCAAAAATTTGAAAAGGAGAGAAAATATGAATATACAAAATGAAACAATAAGAATAAACTTTGACATCGATGATCGTGCAATCAGGCAATTAGATGATATCATTTCTGATTTAAATAAAACACTTGGAGATATTGGTGATGCACTTGGAAATTTAGAATTATCAAGTAGTAACTCCCTTGGAACATTCGCGATGTTGGCGGGTGCCTTTGCAGTTTTGTCATTTGATGGGGACGCTTTGAAAGGAAGCTTAACTGAATTAACTAAAAAGTCACTTAAAGGTCTTTCAGGAGAATTAGCTACTGCACAAGGTAATGTCGTAGGTTTGCTTGGTGCTTTTAAAAACACAGCAGGTACAATTGTTAAGAAAAAAGGAGCATTGGGGCTCTTAGTCGGAGCAATGAAATTAATCCCATGGGCAGGTGCTATCTGGGGGCTTACCCAATTACCGGGATTATTTAGAAGTGTAATTTCAAGTGCAATCGGTTGTAGAGAGGAGTATGAACGATTAACTGATGCTATAGGAGCAAATCGTGCTGCACATGCAACTAGAAGAGGAGAGATAGAGCGAGAGTTAACTACGAATCGCAGTTTAATTTCACATCTTCAGGAACTACAAAATGCAGAGCATAGAACTAATGGTGCTCGTGGGGTGGCTATATTAAAAACAAGAGAATTAAATGAATTGATGCCAGATTTAAACTTAGCTTATGACAGGCAAACTGGATTGCTTGATGAAAACAGCGAACGAACACTTACGCTAGCTGGTTATTATGCAGACTTGTCTGCTGCAACTGATAGTTTACAAAACGATCAAGACAGATTGAACGAGATAACAGAAGAATATCCAGATATCACCGATCGCCTTACCGATCTTAGGCAAATTATGGCTGAAAATAACGAGACCATCCGAGACACAACAACAGGCATATATTCACATAGTGCGGCTTTCTATCGTGCTAGAGATGAATATCAGGCTCTAATTGTTCAACAACAAAGATTAGGAAATGAAAGCGAGTATTTAACTGATAGAATCTATAACACAGCAGGCGAAATGATGGGTATTTACGATACTTTGGCTATTCATCATTCGATGACATTCGATACGATGACTGATTCACAACAAGCAGTAGTGGATGGGTTTAGAGACATGCACAGTCTCTCTGCAGGATACCTGAATGATTTAACAGGGACATTTGAACATAACAATGATCTGACGTGGGCATCTGCACAATTGAATAACAGGAGAATGATTACGGAAACAGCAATGTTTACTAATTTATACTCAGATTTAGTATCACAGGGGGTTAGTGAAGCGTTCTTGCAAGCAATTGGTGCTGATAGTGCAAGTGCAATCCCGATGCTGGTTGAGATGCAACGGTATGGCGTTCAAAATGTTATCAATGAGCAAGATAGATGGTATGCGGCACATGCTGCAAATGCGGACACCATGCTAGATGCATTTGAGATTAATGGGGAACATCGTACTGCTATTAGAAACTATGTATTAGGACTTGAAAACTCTTTGTCTGACAATATTGAAGCATCTAATTTTAGAGAACTTGGTAGAACGAGTTCTAGACAATTTATGGGAGCTTTGAATGAAGAAGCACAAGTGCAAGCTGAAATGTTAAGACACAATTCATACTTATATGGTGGACAATTTGTTGAAGGAACAGCAAATGGAATAATGGGAAGAGTTAGAGAAGCGGTTAATTCAATGTCGCATGTATCTGAAGCTATGCAACGGGCATTTAGAATGCTAAACGGATTGAGTTCACCATCAAGAGTTTATCGTAGTTATGGAGAGAATATCATACAAGGATTAGTCAATGGACTTGAAGCATTAAGAGCTCAACCAATTCGTTCAATTCAAACATTAGCTCGCGACATGGAACGAATCTACAACACTGCTAATCGTGACTACATCAACATCGGCCGTGACATCATGCGTGGCTTAAACCAAGGTTTACTCAACGGTGAGGCGCAGGTCATGAACACGGCTCGTCGGATTGCTAATCAGATTACGCAGGCAATGCGTCAGGCGTTGAATATTAACTCGCCTTCGCGGGTGATGCAAGAAGAGATTGGGCGTCAGATTCCGGCTGGGGTGGCTGAGGGGATTGATAAGTATGGTAGTTATGCTACGGATAGTATGTATGACTTAGGCAACGAACTAGCTAAAGTGAGATTTCCGAGTATCAACGACATCATCAACATGGGGCCAAGTCTGAGCTTAGCTGGTGCTGGTGCTTCGTCGATGATCACGAATCATAATAACAACCAGAGTCATAGCTATGCTGGCTTGTTTGATGGTGCGACGATCAACTGGCACGGCGAGGAGGATATCCGTCGTACGATGGAGAAGATGGCTCGTGCAGCCGAAGAGGATTCTTATCGGATGTGGTAAAAGATACCGAGCTGCGCTCGATGGCTAGTTTATATGAAACAATCTGTGAAAGTTAAAAAGAAATGAAAAAAATGAGAAACAAAAAGAGGAGGAAAAATATGTTTACGTATAAAGGAAAAAGTAGTAAAGAAATGAATTTGCGCGTTGTAGGGAATGTGTCGTTTGCATCGCCAAGTCGAGACGTTAGGGCGGTTCAAGTGCCGGGGCGCGATGGGGATTTGATGCTGGATAATGGGCGATTTAATTCTGTTGTTCGCAGTATCCCTTGTCGGATTGAACCCGTTGATGGGGGTGACATTGAGGCGTTGATTAGTCGGATTAATAATTGGTTGAGTGACGATGGCAATTTGCATGAGTTTGGTTGGGACAACGATCCTGATTTTAAATATTTAGCGCGTGTTGATGGGGGTGTTGTTAGTCAGCGGATTTTATCCCATTTTGGCACAACCGCGATTGATTTTAGGATGCACCCGATTAAGTATTTGCGTGCCAGTTTAAATGAACGTCCGGTAACGAGTGGAACGAATGTGGCGAATCCGTTTAGTATTGATGCGAAGCCAAGGATGCGCATTGTGAGGGTAGGCAGTGGTGAAGGTGATGTGACGATTCATGTGGGTGGTCGCCCTGTGCTGATTAGAGGATTGGCTAGTGGTTGTATCATCGATAGTGACACACAAACGATTACGAATTTGAATGGCACGGTCACGTTGTTTAGTCAGATGAGGAGTCCGTTCCCTGTTTTAAGGCCGGGAGATAATCAGATCACGTTTCCAGCGAATGTTCAGGTTCAGCTTACACCGCGATTGGGGGCGTTGTTATGAGTTATCCGATTATTTACGAGGCTGGGACGGTTGAGTTTGGGCATATGGGCCTGGGGATTTTAAACGATGCGACTTATTGTCTGGTTACAGAGGAAAGAAACGGGAGATTTCAACTGAATCTTCGCTATCCCATGACTGGGATTCACGCTGAGCATTTGAAGGTTGATCATGTGATTAAGGCAGATGCTGGTCATGCGCTTAAGGGGCAGTTGTTTCGAATTGAGCGAGTGGATAAGAATGCGGAGGGGATGATTGAGGTGTTAGCGCATCACGTGTCTTATTTAGCGCAGAGTTTGGTGTTGGAGCCAGAGGTAGTGATTGACAATGAAACGGCGGCTACGGCTTTGGATCGGTGGCGTCGTGCGATTGTTGGGGAGCATGGGTTTACGACGGCTTCTGATATGACTGAGACTCGAAGTGCGCGTTTAAGGATTCAAAATTTTCAGAATGCGCGGGAAGCTTTGGGTGGTGGTGCCGGTTCGATCTTGGCTGTGTGGGGCGGTGAGTATCGGTTTGATAACTACCGGGTTGAGTTGCTTCGAAATCGTGGTTCGGTGGCTAATACGTTGATTAGTTACGGTCGGAATTTGACTGATTTGAGGCAAGAGGAAAACATTAGTCAGACGTTCACTTCGATTTACCCTTATGCGATTTATCGTAACGGGGATGTGGAGCGGATTGTGACGTTAAGTGGTAGCGCGTTGGTGATGGATTCTGAATATGCGGATCGTTTTGCGCATCGTCGGGTGTTGCCGGTTGATTTCTCACGTGAGTTTGCGCGTGATGTTGTGCCGACGGCAGCTAAATTAAGAGAGTTGGGGCTGGCTTTTATGGCAGAGAACGCGATTGGGTTACCGCGTGTGTCGATGTCGTTGCGCTTTGTTGATTTAACAAAGGCGTTGAACGGTGCGGGTTTAACGTATGAGCGGCTCAATTTATGTGACACGGTGCCGGTTAGGTTTGAGAAGTTGGGCATTGATACTAGTGCGCAGATTGTTCGGATTTGTTGGGACGTGTTGCTTGATCAGTACGATTCGCTTGAGATTGGTGAGGTGCGTGCAACGCTGAGCGATCGCCTGCGAGGGGTTGAAAGAGAAATGACTGAGGTTAGTGGGTCGGCCAATTCGGCGTTAAGCGCTGCCAATGGTCGAAATACGGTGTTCTTTGGTATTGATGAGCTGGTGGCTAACCGAGTGGGTGATTTGTGGTATCGGCCAAATGGTGAAGACACGGAGTTGTTTATGTGGGACGGTCACGGTTGGGAGTTTGTGATGTCGACGGCGGTTGACGAGGACTTGTTGCGACGGATTGACGAGGCGCGCGTGAATGCGAATTATGCGTTGGGGCGCGCGAATGCTGCGGTGAGTGATGCACGCGAGGCGACTGATCGGGCACAGGCGGCTTTTGATAAAGCGGAGCCGCTGGTGGTGAGGACGGATGAGTTAAGTGGTCAGGTGACTGCGGTGACGGCTTTGGCTTCGGGGTTGCAGACGACGGTGACGAACAACCACAATGCGACGGCTACTAGGATCACGCAGCTTGATCATCAGATTAATTCGCGGGTGGGGAATCTCGAGGGAACTGTTAGTTCTGAGATCACGCAGCTGACGAACGATATTAACTTGCGCGTTAGAAACGGAGAAGTGATTAGTCAGATTAATGTGTCGCCTGAATCGGTGTTGATCCAAGGTCGACGCATTCACCTTACGGGGCAGACAACGATTGATGATGCGGTGATTGAGAGTGCTCATATTGCCAGTCTTGAGGCTGATAAGATTCAAACTGGGACGTTGAATGCCGCTAATGTTAATGTGATTAATTTGAATGCGAATAACATTACTTCAGGGACGTTGAATGCTCATTTGATTACAGCAGAAATCATTGAGGCAGCTGCGCTGCGAGCTGGTCAGATTGATATTAATCATTATCGTTTTGATGGCCAGTCGGTTGGTACTGTAGGGGATCATGATTTTGTGATTAGGCGTGGAACCGGTGGATCGGTTTCGAATGCACAACGTGATCGTTTGATTATTGGTCGTCACCATACGCGGGTTTACATGGAGGGGGATGATTCAAGTGACGGTACGGCTGCTGATACGGGGGCATATGGCGATGTAAGAGACGATGGCACCCCGATGACCGGACGCAATCGCGTAGGCTTTTTGGAGTTTAATGCAAACCGGCTTTCTGCTTTTAATATGAATCAACGAACAGTGGCACCGAATACTTCTGTTGAGCGTCAACCGCTTAGAAATCTTCACTTACAGCCGGCGGATAAATGGGTAAGAGGAATTCCGGGTGCAACGTTATTGGGAGCTGACCGAGGCGGTGGCGAAATTAGATGTACGTATACAACTGATTTTGGTTCTGATCGACAACATGTATTTGCACCGCTTCGCGCACGCCGCTTGACGATTCAAGGTCAAGCGTTTAATGCTGGCTTCACGCAATTGACACGCAATATAGCAAGGCATTTAAACATTGATACAACGAATGAACGCTTGATGGTTACTTCAAATATTGCAGGTACGAACGCGGCTTCTCTGCACGTGTCATCATTAGTGGTAGGTGGCGCTACGACAGGTGGGACGCCGAATGCTAATATGACCCGATCGGATTACCGGATTGGGTGGTGTGGATCAGTTGGGAATTCGAATTTTCACATTCGAAGAAATAACGTGGATCGCATTTCACTCGGTAGTTTGACAACGACGATTAGAGGTGGTGCTGGTGGCGGTAATGCCCAGAATACATCGGTGAGTTTGGTGCATGAAGGCAATGCTAGTGGGAGTTTTAATATCGGACAAAGTGGGACGGATGTTGCTGCGGCGAGGCGTTCGCGTGTTTGGTCAGATGCCGTTTATAGTCGAACGGGCACAGCGTCTAGTAATAGCTTACGTGTGACGGGGTATGGGACGTTTGAAAGGGTTGCTTCTTCTGCTCGCTATAAGCTGAACATTAACCGGGATTTTGAGTTGGAGTACGCGGAACGCGTGTTAAACGTTGAGCCAGCGAGTTGGTTTGATCGTGCAAGTTCAGAAACGTATGCGTCGATGATTACGTCTAATATGGATGAATCTGGTCAGGTTGATTGGACATTAGTAAATGAAAAGGCAAGAGAAGAAGTAGAACGCATCACGAGAATTGGTGGTCTGATTGCCGAAGACGTTGAAGAGGCTGGTTTAGGGATGTATGTGTCTTACGCCGACGATGGTAAAACCGTTGAAGGTGTGCAATACGACCGTTTGTGGACACTTTTAATCCCGCTTGTTAAGGATCAACGCGACCGGTTATCCAAGCAAGAACGTGAGATACAGGATTTACGAAAAGAGATGGAGGAATTGAAAAATGGAAAATAGGATACAAGTAGAAATGATTAATGGTTTGGCGGTTAAGATTGCCAATTTAGAGGTACAGGTAGCGGCTTTGACGGCAGAGAATAACATGTTGTTAGGTGAACTTCAAGGTGCTTCGAATGAGGATGTGGAAGGAGTTGGCGTTTATGAATCAAGTGAATAAGCAACACGAATTAACGATTAACATCAGTGCTGGGACGCGTGGTAATATTGTCACGAATACGACTTTTTTTACGATGGATGTGAAGACGGCTAAGAAAATCATTAACTTTACCCATGCGAGTGGTCCAGTTGATTTAACCCATGCGACGGTGGTGTTAGGGTTTGAATTTGTGGGGACTAATGCCTCGAAGATCATTGATTCAGAGGATGGGTCTGTGGTGATTGAGGATGCTACGGCTGGCGTTTGTAGTGTGTTGTTACCGAATCATCTTTATGACTATGAAGGGCAAGTGTTGGTACACGTCTATATCACTTATGAAGACGGGCGCTCTTTGGACTGTGGGGTTATTGTGACCGAGTTTGAAGAGAGTTGGTTAGATCGTGAGTTAGACGAAATGTCGCCGTTTTATGTGCAGCGATTTGAGGATTTGGCTGATACGATTAAGGCACGCGTTGCGGAATTAGAAGGGAAGCTGAGTGACCTCGGTGCGATTCAAGGGTTACAAGGGCCTCCGGGTGAGGTTGGTCCGATGGGTCCGCAAGGTGAGCGTGGGGAGATGGGGCCAGCTGGGCCGCAGGGAGTTCCAGGTGCTGTTGGTGCTCGTGGAGAAATGGGTCCGCAAGGTCTTGCTGGTGAACGTGGGTTGCCGGGAGCTGCTGGTGTTGCTGGTCCGATGGGTCCGCAAGGAGAACGTGGCGAAACTGGTTCGCAAGGTCCACAAGGTGAAATAGGTCCAGTAGGTTTACAAGGCCTTCCGGGTGCAGTCGGTGCTCGAGGTGAAGTTGGGCCACAAGGTGTTCAAGGAGAAAGAGGTGAGGTGGGCTCTCAGGGTTTACAGGGCGAGCGAGGGGCTGTTGGTCCAGCAGGTCCACAAGGGGAACAAGGACTTCAAGGTATTCCAGGCATTGTCGGTCCGCAAGGGCCACCGGGAACAGGTGGCGGTGCAGTGGTTGCTGGCAATCAAACGTTAGGTTCGTCTAGAATTGGAGACTTATTAATCAATTGGGGAACCACGACGTTCAACGCTGCAAGTTTTACCCAAGCCTATCACACACCGTACTCAACCGCTCCTCGTGTGATTGCTAGTTATCGAACAGGTGATAATTTAGCTGTGTTAAGGTATACCGAAAACGTTGCCAATGTGGTCTTCACACGACCTGCTGGCTTTGGTTCTGTCACTCTGAGCTGGATCGCAATTGGAAGAGCATAGGAGGCGGAAATATGAATGAAATAGTAAAAAAAGAGCACGAACTAACGATTAACATTAGCCCGGCTACGCGATCGAACATTGTGACGAATACGACTTTCTTTTCAATGGACGTGGAAACTGGGAAGAAGATTATCAATTTCACTCACGGGAATGAACCCGTTGATTTGACGGCTGCGAAGGTAATGTTGGGGTTTGAATTTGTGGGGACGAATGCATCCAAAATCATTGATTCAGAAGATGGGTCCGTGGTGATTGAAGATGCCTTAGCAGGGCAATGTAGTGTGATTTTGCCCAACCACTTGTACGAGTACGCCGGTCAGGTTTTAGTGCACGTATATATCGTGTACGAAGATGGCTATTCCTTAGACTGTGGGATTATTGTCACCCAGTTTGAAGAGAGTTGGCTCGATAGTGAGTTAGACGAAATGTCACTGTTTTATGTGCAGCGGTTTGAGGATTTGTCTGATACGATTAAGGCGCGTGTGACGGAGTTAGAAGATAGGTTTGACGATATTGAGGCGCTTCGGGGGCCGCAGGGAGAGCAAGGTCCTCAGGGGGAGCGAGGTCCAGCTGGTGAACGGGGGTTACCGGGAGCTCAGGGAGAGCGAGGCCCGGTTGGTCCTGAAGGAGCGCAAGGTTCTCAGGGCGAACGAGGAGCATCAGGAACTCAAGGAGAACGAGGCCCGATTGGTCCACAAGGAATACCAGGTTCTCAGGGAGAAAGAGGTCTTTCTGGTCCGACCGGTCCACAAGGCGTTGCGGGTGAAAGAGGCCCTCAGGGTTTTTCTGGGGCTGTTGGTCCCCGTGGTGAAATCGGGCCGGTAGGTCCAGCTGGTGAACGTGGTTTACCGGGAGCTCAGGGCGAGCGGGGACCAATTGGTGCTCAAGGCCCTCAGGGAGAACGCGGATTGGCGGGAGCAACTGGTCCACAGGGTTCTCGTGGTGAAACTGGCCCACAAGGTATTGCGGGCCCAGCTGGTGAGCGTGGTTTGCAAGGTGCACCAGGAACGACGTCATGGAATGGGATTACGGATAGACCTGCAACGTTTGTACCAACTGCGCATACTCACGATGCTAGTCACATCAATGCTGGTACATTGCCGTTCGCGCGTATTCCTGTAGGGACGACCACGACGACAGTGGTCCGCGGTGATCATGCTGGTGCATTTCCTTTGCATAATCGTCCAACCCAAATGATTACGAACTGGGATTTTAATCCTAGTACACACACTGTGATTGGGCAAATAGCTAGAGGGGAAGAGGTGAGGCTGATTGGAGATGCTTCAGCAACGAATAACCCTTTTCCTTCAAATACAGTAGCGGGTACAATCAGAAGAACAAATGCCACAACAGGATTTGCAGTTGTCGTCTACCGCTCGATAGGGAGTATAAATGAACCTATTGCGCATAGATTTCATGGTGCCTCTGGCTGGACGGATTGGCTATACCCAAATCGCGCAGCGAGTATCAACAGTGGCACCTTTGCAGCTGCGCGCATTCCGACAGGGATCAACATAACGGGTAATGCAGCAACGGCAACAACTTTACAAACGGCAAGAACGATAAATGGTACTAATTTCAATGGCTCAGCTAATATCACGACGGCGAATTGGGGGACTGCTAGAAACGTTACCATCGGAAGCACGCAGCGTAGTGTAAATGGTTCAGCTAACGTCGCATGGTCATTAGCAGATATCGGAGCAGCCGCAGCGAGTCATACGCATAACGCTTCGCAAATCACGGGAACGTCGAGTGCGGTAGCAAATAACACGGGAACTTTCCGTGTTGGTGATATATTGATCCAGACGGGGGAAGTGCAACTATCACCAGGGGCGAATAGCTCTGCTTTTGGTGTGGCTAATTTTGAAACAGCATATGCAAGTGTGCCACATGTAACGACAGAGCGATCGGGGTCTTTGTTAAATGCAGATATCATGATAGCCGTCAATCCAGCGACGGCATTAGCGCAAATTTTGATGGTTAATAGTCTACCAGTCGCTGCGTCGGGGATGGTTAGATGGATGGCTATTGGGCGTGCAGCGACATAAGAGGGCGGTGAGCAATATGATAGAATTATTAATAGAAAATGCCTTTACTTACGGTGTTTTTGCAGGGTTGTTTGTCTGGTTGCTTTATACGACCAATCGGCGCAATGAATGTCGTGAGCAGATGTATCAAACGACCATTCGTGAGAATCAATCGATTATTTCTGAGCAAGCGAAAGCTTTTGGTAGCATGTCGACAGATGTGAGTGAGATTAAAAACCTTTTGTTTCAGAGGAGGAGTCGCGAATAAGCAAGCCTAGATAGGCATGAAAAGTCACAGGAAAGTCAGTTTTCGAATTTCCGTGACTTTTTGTGCATTGATTTGGTTGAGAAAAGTCACAGGAAAGCTGATTTTCGAATTTCTGTGACTTTTTGCGCATCGATTTGGTTGAGAAAAGTCACAGGAAAGCTGATTTTTGAATTTCCGTGACTTTTTGTGCATCGATTTGGTTGAGAAAAGTCATTGATTCGACGTTTTTCGAATTTCCGTGACTTTTTGCGCACCAATTCACGCAAAAAAAGCCAATGGATGACGAAAATCGACCTTCCATTGGCTTTTCAGCGTCAATTATAAATAATCCGCGATAAATCGATGCACGCGTTCAAAGTATTCATCCTCAACGCTTAGATGAGCGGTACAGTGTCCCTGTTCCGGGAAAATTTCAAGGCGTCGCTGGTTGTGGTGAATCGCACCAAATAGTTGGCGGCTACCGTCAGGGCTTGTGACGTCATCTAGCTCGCCGTGAATCAGTAAGACCGGGCGAGTGGTATGGTGAATGACGCTAAGTGGGGCGATGTCTTTGTAAGCCACGCGTTGCCGTAATCGTAAAACAGCATCACCTGAGAATTTAAGATACCACGGTGGAATTCGTGTTTCAGCGCCACGACGGGCTGCGAGTTCGATCGTACTGGCCATGGTATGAAACGGTGCATCTAACATGTAGAAGTCTATGAGATTGGAGGTTTCGTTAAGCTCAGATTGCATAATGGCTGTTGCAGCTCCCATCGAAAAGCCATGGACGCCGATCTGGGCGTTTTTATAGATCCGCCTTGCAACGGTCGCCACTTCTTCTAAATCAAAGCGTTCGTAAAGGCCGAAGGTGGACGTTTTACCACCTGTTAAGCCCGATTGCCGCTGATTGTAAAGGATGATATGGTAACCGTCGTTTAAGTAACGGAAGGCTGTCGGGAGGAGGTCGTAGAAATTGCTTCTAATGCCATGCACTAAAACGATGACTTTGTTTGTAACCAACTTGGACTGGATGTGCATGACTTCAATGTTGTATTTATTTTTGCTACTCTCAATGAGAAAAGATTGGTGCTCGTACGCGCTTAATTGTTGGAGGCGTCGTTCGTGAAGGCGTCGACGTTTGATTTCATGCGGGGTGGTTTTGAAGGTTTTTTTGTAGACACGCTCACCTGTGAAGATGGTTAGCAGACTTGATAAGACAACGAGTGCGCTTAGGACGACAGCCCAGATGGGTAACTTTTTTTTGCTTTTCATTGTGATCACCTATTTTGAATGTATGAGTTATAATATGCCAAAAAATTACATTAATTATTATTATACCAAAAGTGAAAATTGGAAACAAGTATAATGCTTTGACTATGTGTGGTAATTTTAGTATACTGTAGTCATGAGGATGAGAGGAATGAATTTAATATGAAGAAATTTAAAAAAGTCTGGTTGGCTGTTTTTTTAATGCTTTTTGTTCTAGGAGCATGTACGCCGAGCGATTCAGATGAGGGCGTTGATGAGAACGGCTATGAAGTTAATGAAAATGGATACGATGAAGAGGATCTCGCTGAGTTTGGTCCGCGTGGCTTACCACTCATTTATTTGACCACTGAGGCACGGGACATTGTGCTTGAAGATTTCGATTATTTGGCTGAGATTATGTTGACGAACGCACCGCAACAAGGGATTTTTGAACGCCGATTCGGGCTAAGCCTCGAAGAGGTTCTAGTCTTCTTACGTGATGAGATTTATTATATGGTGCCGATTGAATCGGTTCACTTTCTGCTCATGGACGAGGACTGGCCAACCGATACGAGTGGGGTTGCTTCTGCGGACGAACCACGCTATTTAGCAGCGCAATATTTGTCGTCGTTCTTAATGTGGTTTGCGATTGATGTTGAGGGGCTTGGTCATTTTGGGCCACAAGACATCCGCAGCTATTGGGAAGTGCTTGAAGCGAACGCAGCCATGCTTCACCAGACTGAAGAGATAGACGGGCAGTTTATGTTTGATGGCGAAGAAATCAGCGACATTAGAGGGCTAGAGAATATGGTTGAGGTCTTTTCATCGGAGTCGACGCTGTGGTTTTTCGGGATTGAATTTGATGATTTGGATTTATATCGCAGCTTAGATGACATTGGTTTTCGAGAAGAAGGGAATATCACAACAGAGATTATTGAAGAAGGCCGTATTGCCTATTTCCATATTGACAGCTTTATGAACAACCCATCGTACGACAGTGAAACGTTGATCCCGTTCTTTGAGGAAGTGCAAGATTTTGATCATTTGATTATTGATTTGCGCGGCAATGGCGGAGGTTGGGGGCATTACTTTGCTGATTACGTCGCTTCGATGTTGATTGAAGAGCCGCTTACAGCAAGTTTTAATGAGTTTATTACGAGTGGTGATGAGGCGATGCGCTTGGCGGAGTATAGTTTGTCAGGTTCAGCTCGCGGTGTTGCCAATGAGTACGGTATTTTGCCTGCTTATGAATTTGTAAGCAACAACGATTTGCCTTATTTTAATCGTGCTGATTTAGCTATTTTGGAGTACGTGGTGCAATGGGAATTAGAAATTGAACCGCATGAAGATCGTGTGCCGTTTGACGGTGAGATTTGGATTTTGGTTGACGACTGGTCAGCATCAGCTTCTGAGCTAGCGGCTATGATTGCGATTGATTCAGGGTGGGCGACGGTGGTAGGCGAGCCAACTGCAGGTGTGACCCCGGCAATGGCGATGCACGTTTCTTTGCCACATACTGGTGTGTTATTTAGAATTGACATTGGTTATCTCATTGATGGTGAGGGGCGCTCATTAGAAGAATTTGGTGTTACGCCGGATATCGTGATTGGTCCTAGAGACGATGCGTTATTTACGGTGCTTGATTTAATTCAATAATAATAAGAAGCAACTCCAGCCACTCGCTAGCTCGTGGGGAGTTGCTTTTCAGGTTCGTCGCTATATTGCTCATGCCTCGCAAAGCTCCTGTCCGCGCCAGTGAAACTTGCAAACTTGTTTGCACATAGTTGAACCAGTACCCATAAGGGTGAAAGCAACTCCAGCCACTCGCTAACTCGTGGGGAGTTGCTTTTTTATTCTATCCAACTCTGCATAGATGTTGTCGAAGTCGTGGTGGAGGGCGTTACCTAGTTCGCGTGAATTTTTGTTGAGTCGATAATTATTTAAGATGATCTCTTGTTCAACCAAGGTTTGGATGGTATCCGTGACGTTTGAAAGAAAAGCGAAAATGATTTTGGCTTCGGTTTGATTGAGTTCTTCGGTAATAATAAGGGCGACGAGGGTAATGAAAACGAGGTATTGTTTCGGTGTTAAGTTTCCAAGAAAATAGATGAATTTTGAGTTTGTGAATTCGTAGCAATACGTTTCAGTCGGCTGGCCTTTTTCGTAGGTATAGTCCGAGCGTGACGTCTTACCGTGTGTCGACGTGCTGCCAGACGTAGTACTATCATGGCTACCTACGCCGCTTTGATCGTCCATTAAGAAGGGAAAAACAATCGAACTCGCATTTCGTTCGCTTTTTTGCCTAGTTTTATACGGTGAATGCTGATTTTTCTCTTGCTTTCTTTGTTTTTTTTTGGTAGAATTATAGTAAATAGAACATTTAGACCTTTTGTTTTTCATGGGAATCAGCTCCTGGGGAGGTGTTGTGTCCTATTATTATATGTGAAAACTTTTGAAATGGTATGAGGGGGTTTTTTAATGCAAATAAATGTAAATGCAGACAAATGGCAACACATGCAGCAAATGATGGTGATCGGTGAATTGACAATTGGCATTGTTCACGACCTCAAAAATCAGCTAGCATGTATCGGAACGAATATGAGCTTGATTGAATCACTAAACGGACAACTACCCATTGATAAATATTTGACGAGCATTAATCGTCAACTTGGTTATGCCAACGAGATGACGGAGCTCATGTTAAAAATGGGAACGAGTCACTCCAAATACACGGCGTTTGATTTAGCCGTGCTCATGGAAGACGTGACCGCCTTTTTTGAGCGTGTTTCCGGAAAAGGTATTGCCATTAAAACGTATGTGGATGAATCTGCTCATTTTATTTCAGGTTGCCAATCTTTGATTAGCAATAGCATTTTAAACCTCTGCGCCAATGCGCGTGATGCTATTGGTGACCAAGGAACGATTGAAGTAACACTGGTTCGCGATCACGTTGAAGAAGTAGCCGGAGACGTTTTAAACCAAAACGTCAGCGGTGAATGTTCGGTGTTAACGGTGCGTGATACAGGGTGTGGCATTGCCCCGGATAAACTAACAGAAATTTTCAAACCCTTTTTTACAACCAAAGGTACCACATCTGAACGTTCAGGCATGGGGCTTGGCTTAGCCAATGTCGTCCATATTGCAAAAGAGCACGGCGTGAGCATGACCGTCGAATCAGAACTGGGTGTAGGAACCACATTTAAACTTTATTTCAAGACAGCTGCCTAGACAATAAAATGTCCCTCTGCATAATCTAGTACTAGGTGATCAGATATGGGCATTTTATTTTTGTTTTTACAGACTTTTTTATTAGTTTTTGCGCTAGGGGTAGATGCTCTAGTGTGTAGTTTTTCATACGGAGTGAATAAGATTCGCATCCCGCTGAAGTCATCCTTGGTTATCAATGTCATTACGTTGTTTTTATTGATCTTGGGAATCATGGGTGCGCACATTTTAGAGGGGTTTTTACCCCCTGTTTTTGTGGAGGCTTTGTCATTTATTATTTTATTTATTTTAGGGTTGTCAAAAATCTTTGAAGGTGCGATTAAAAGGATGATTAAGCGTTATGAGGGGCGGCGTGATTTTCGTTTTTCGATGTTTAATTTGGGGTTTGTTTTGCAGGTGTATGCGCAGTATGAGCTGGCAGATTCGGATGATTCGAAGGATTTGAGTACGAAAGAGGCAATTCCGCTTGCTTTTGCGTTGGGATTTGATGGTTTGTCGGTTGGTTTATCGATCGGGTTAATGACGTTGAATATCGGGTTGTTACTAGTTATGTCGTTTGTGGTCGGGGTGGCGTGTGTCGCGGTTGGTAGTTATTTAGGTCGTACACTTTCAAGGCGTGTCTCTTTGGATTTTAGTATTTTGAGTGGCCTGATTTTGATTTTAATAGCGATGTTGAATGTGATTTAGACTCGCTGATAACGTTTTAATTGTTTGATATTCAAAATGTTTTACGTTTTCAAACCTTTCGAATGTGCAAAATGTTTGACTTTCAAAATATTTCGTGTATAATAAACTCATCCTCTGAATAGGATGAGTTAGGATTGAATTTGAAAGTGGATGTGATGGATATGAATATTAGTATTTGGTTTATTGCTGCGCAAGTATTTGGTATTTTTGCGATGGGGTTTGAGTTTGCGTGTTATCAGATTAGTCAGAAGCACGAGAAGACAAAGTATTTTTTAATGACAGGGATCGGTAGCTTGTTTTGGACGTTGATGTTTGTTTCAATGGGAATGGCGACTTCAATGAGTACGCAGCTATCGTTAGTTTTAGCGGGTACCTATAGTACCGTTCGTAACCTTGTGTTCTTTGGTATTTTTAAAAAAGGCACACCGGAAAGCCAAAAAGCAGGTCGTATTTTCTTGTTAGTGATGATGGTGATCGGAATTGTTGCTGGTACCATTACGGTCCTGCAAGCGCCTGAGCAAGTACGTTGGTTACACATTTTAGGATTGATCACAGCTTTATTATTTGTTGTTGGGCAGTACTTACCAGGTGATCATTATGTGCGTATTTCGGTTGTGTTTTATGCCGCAGTGGTTTTATTGACGCAAACACCTATCAACATTTTATCTGGCACGGGCATTGAGCGTTGGAACGTGATGGGAATCTTGATTGAATCTTCTAAAATCATTTCGGTGGCTGTGTTCTATGTGTTGCAGATGTTAAAAGCAAAACGTGCGCGAGATTTGCAGCTCATTAAGTATGTGATTGCGGATGAGATGTCTAAGATCGAAGATTTAGCAGATAAAGTACCGGTTGCGAACATTCCAGCTGTGGGTAAGGTTGAAAAAATGATGGCGAAAATGGTTCGTTATGAACTAAAAGCAGTGACGTCAGCGCGTATTAAAGACGTGGATTCAACGGAAGATGAATTGCAAGCATTAATTGATGACTTGAAGCTCGTTCAGCGAATGAAGAACGTGAGAGCTGGGGCTTAAAGCGAAATGAAACAAAATAAAAAAAAATGGACGAGCGAAGTGAACAACTCCCTGTCAAGTAGACAGGGAGTTGTTCAAAGTTTAAGCTTTGTCCATTTTATTTTTGCGCAGATTTTTAAAAAATCGGCTCAGTATTTCTTTGCATTCTGCTTCCATGATGCCACCAATCACTTCGCATTGGTGGTTAAATCGCTCTTCTTGTAACAGGTTGAAGATGGTACCGCTGCATCCGGCCTTTTCATCTTTTGTGCCATACACAACCGTCTTAATCCGAGCCTGCACAATCGTCCCTGCACACATCATGCACGGCTCAACGGTCGTATAAAGCGTGGCACCGTCTAAGCGCCAGTAACCTGTTTTTTCATTGGCTTTGTTAATCGCGAGCATCTCGGCGTGGGAAGCAGTAAGTTGCAAGCCTTCTCTTAAATTATGGGCTTGTGCAATCACTTCACCGTTTTGAACGATGACGGCCCCGATTGGCACCTCGTTTTTTTCATAGGCGATCTTGGCCTCGTTTAGTGCAAGTTCCATGAAAACGTTGTGATTCATAAAAATACTTCCTTTTAGCTTTTTCTTATTACCATTTTATGTTATGATAATAGTAGTAAGTTTTGTAATTTTGTGGTATTATAGTAGTAGTAGGAATTGTTGCTTATTTGCTGCTTAAATTATATTTAGAATTTAGAGGTGTTTTTTTGTGACTAAGACATTTGTATTAAGCGTTGAAAATTTGAATTCATCTGAGGATGCGACGAAGATAGAGGATTATTTTCTGAGTCGCCCAGGGGTTGAAAAAGTGACAGTTGAAATGGATTTGAAAATTGTATCGCTTAGTTATAATGAATCGGTAGGGTCGCCTAAAAAATTGCTTGAAGCATTTGGCACTTTAGGTTATCCCGTTCGATAGAACTCATTGCGTAACATTTTCACGCTTTCGCAAATATCCGTTGATTGTTTTCTTAATAAAAGAATAATTGCACTTGGGACAGGTTACTTTGATGTGATCTGTCTTTTTTGGTATGCGAAGTAGTTGTGTGCAAGAACGACATTTAAAGTAAAGGTGATGTTCTTTTGGCATGAAGCGTCTAGCAAAGTTTTGAAAGCCTGAGCTTATCGGGTAATAATGTTTAATAAAACGTTGGTTCTCTTTGAACCGCTGGAGTCGATTTTTTGAGTAAGAGCGCCAGTAGGCAAGAATTAATAGCACCCATGCGAGGAAAATCCAGCGAATAAAACCAAAAAGGGTGGTGATGATTGAAAAGGCTAGTGCGATAGAAATAAGGAAAAGAGATAGATCATCAAAGGCTAGATTGCCACTTTTGATTTTTTGGAAAAAATGTTTAACGGCGTTCACAGTTAAATCACGCTCCTATAAATGTGTATTAGTATTAATGTATGCAACGCTATCATTTAAATATTCGCTTCCATTGTGGTTCTCACAACTTATAGATTTTTGACAACTGGAACGAAAAACTTTGATTGTTGATAATGAAAAACCGTGTTGGAATAGTTAAAAGGTGTGCGATCGCTTAAGTAAAATGTGTTGATCAAACACGGTCGCGGGTCTCCTGTTTTCAACTCTAGCAACTTAGCCTCTTCTTTGTTTAATTTATCAACAACTAAAAAGGCATCAGAAAAACCAAATTTCAAATTGAGATTTTGTTGCAGGTGCGCAAAGATAGAGGCCGAAGCAATCCCAGCATCTAAATATGGAATAACAGAAACGAGATAGTGCGACTCTTCAATGCAAAGTGGTTGCTTATCAACAAAAATCAACCTTTTCACATAATGAACTTTATCCGCAGTGGTGATGTTCAAATTTTTAGCAACCTCGTCTGTGGCTTCTCTAATTTCAATAGCTAATAGCTTGTTTGACAATTCATAATCAGAAAATTCATAGGCGAAACCACGATTAAAACTGAGGTCGATATAGCCTCTTTCTTTAGGCGTTCGGACGAAGATGCCGCTACCGTGTTGCTGATAAAGAATGCCTTTGTTTTCAAGCAAAGACAAAGACCTGCGAATCGTACTTTTACCCGCATCAAAATAAGCAACAAACTCTTCTAAGCGAGGCAGTTTATCACCTTGTTTTAAACTATTCTGTTCAATGTATTCTTCGATGTGTTTAGCGATTTTTTGATATTTCAGCATGGGAAAACCTCGGTATTTTAGTATTAATCGGTGCTTGTGGCTTGAATGAAAAATTGTGATTCTTCATAATTGTAAGTCGTTTTCGAATAGTTAAAGGCTTGCCCTGTTGCTAAGAAGAAGATGTTTTCAAGGCGTAAAGCAGGCTCGCCAACTTCAAGTTTAAGTAATTTTGACTCCGCTTCGTTGATCTTTCCAATGTTAAAATAGGTGTCAGAGAAACCTAGGCTTAATTTTAAGCCATTACGTAGGTAGTAAAAGATCGAGTCTTTGACAATCTCTTTGTTCATGTAAGGAACAACCGATTTATCATAATGTGATTCTTCGATGCAAAGTGGCTTTCCATAGATGAAGCGCAACCGCTTAATGTAATAGATAGCATCTCCTGTTTCGATGTTTAGATTTGCTGCGACCTCAGCCGAAGCAGCTCTTACTTCAACCGCTAGCACTTCCGTGGTCATTTCAAATTCACCTAAATCTTTTTTGAATCCGCGGCTAAACCCTAAATCAATGTAACCAGGACGTTTTAGCGAGCGCACAAAAATGCCGCTTCCACGCAGCTGATAAACAGCGCCTTTGGATTCAAGTAGCTCAAGTGCTTTTCGAATGGTACTTTTACTTACTTTGTATTCTGTTACAAGCTGTTCTAAGCTCGGTAATTTGTCGCCTTGTTTCAATGCATTGTCACGAATGTGATTTTCAATGCTTTCGGCGATTTCTTGGTATTTTAACAACATAGAAATCCCTCATTGTGCCTAATTATTATTTTTACTACGTGCTATTATATCATAATTTGTGTCCATTTAATAGTGGTAGCAATTACATTTCGACAACATTTTAAGAGCGAATTTGCAAACTTTCGTCTACTATGGTACAATATCGTAGCTTTGTAATATAATAATAGGGTTAATAACACATAATAAGAGTTAACGACTCAACTCTAAAGGAGTTTTTTTGATATGAAAAAATTAATTATGATGATGGCATCATTCGCGACGGTGGTAGCATTGACCGCTTGTGGTGGTGGGTTAGATGCCTTTGAATTGTTAGAGCTTTCTAACGAGGCGCAAGCAGATGCAGATATTAGTTCAATCTTTATGGAGATTGAAATGGAGGTGTTTGCACAAGAAGACGGTGACGTGTTTGAAGATATTAACATGTTCATGCGCTTTGAGGTCGAAGACGAAGAACGTATGGGCATTGAAATCAGTATGGTGGATGCCTCTTTTAACGACGAATTCAACATGCAAATGTACTTAAGAGACGGCTATATTTATATGCGCGACTACGACAACGGTCACGTGTTTTATGACCGTGAAGACGTTGGGGGCATGAATTCGTTTGATATGATGGATGAGTTGATTGACGATGGCGATTTCTTTACAGTGAATGAAGATTGGGTCGCTGAATCATCAGCTGAGGAAACAGATAACGGTTATCGTTTAGAATTCGTTTATAACTTTGAGGGTGTGTCAGCGTATTTGGAAGATGCTGATTTCCCGGGTCTTGATGAAGTGAGCCATTTATTTGATGACGAAGACGGTGACAGCGAATGGAGTCTGATCATGGTGATGTACATCGATGCGGATTATTTATTAATCTCAGCTGAAATGGTCATGGAAATCAGCATTGCAGATGGCGATGAAATTGGTGAGCTGATGATGTCAGCAACGATGGAAGTTCGTGATGTTACCATTACATTCCCAGATTGGTTAGATGAGATTGGGACGTTTGACGGTCCACCAGTTGCGGAAGCTGATTTGATTGGGACGTGGGAATGGGACCTTGGCGGTTACGTTTATATCTTCAACGAAGATGGAACGGGGCAATCAGGATTTGTTGACGACCTTTGGGACTGGGAATGGGAGATTAACGATGATAACATTCTGTACTTAGATTCTGGATTTTGGGTTGAGCGTCACGGCATCCTTTTAGATGGTGATACGCTAACGTTAGTTGATTTAGAAACGATGATTGAGTTTACTTACCTCCGCAACGATGACCTTGATTTAGACGCAAACGATGATGCAGATGACGACGATGACGACAACGATGTTTCTTCGAATGCTTCATCTGCTGATGCAGATGATTGGCGAGCATTTTTAGCTGAATACGAAGACATCGTGATGCGACTAAATGCCAATCCATTAAACATGTCAATCTTTGAAGAATACATAGATTGGCTTGAAAGATCTGAAGACGTGATTAATGCGTTAGCGCTTGAAGACATGTTAGAATTTACGGAAGAAATGCTTCGTATCACAGAGTTGTTAGATTTCTAACATTAGATCGTGATTTTTGATGAAAGAATGACCTCAAAGTAGAGGTTGTTCTTTTTTTTCGTCTAGCCCTGCGTTTACATGTTGAAAATTTTTTCAAAATTCTGTATAATTCAAAAGTTGCGAAACAGTTTAATAACAGACATAATAGGTAAAGAGGAATAAATATGAAAATCAAAAACATAGCAATTATCGCTCACGTTGACCACGGGAAAACAACATTGGTCGATGCACTACTCACACAGTCAGGTCTTTTCCGTGAAAACGAAGAAACGGAAAAACGCATGATGGACTCTAATGACATTGAGCGCGAACGTGGGATTACGATTTTAGCGAAAAACACCGCGATTGACTATAAGGACCATCGGATCAACATTTTAGATACGCCAGGTCACGCGGATTTTTCTGGTGAAGTGGAGCGCATCATGAACATGGTGGATGGGGTTCTACTTGTCGTAGACGCTTACGAAGGCACGATGCCGCAGACACGCTTTGTACTGAAGAAAGCCCTGGAACAAAAGTTAACCCCGATTGTGGTGGTTAACAAAATTGATCGTCCTGCCGCTCGCCCAGAAGAGGTTGTGGATGAAGTTCTCGAGTTATTTATCGATTTGGGCGCAGAGGAAGACCAGTTGGATTTCCCAGTGGTTTATGCGTCGGCGCTTAATCAGACCGCAAGCATGAGTGATAGAATCGAAGATCAAGAAGACAACATGTCCGCTGTTTTTGAAACGATTTTGAGCGAAATTCCTTCGCCGGTCATGGATGCGGAAGCTGCGTTGCAATTTCAGCCAGCCCTTTTGGACTATAACGACTACGTTGGTCGTATCGGCATCGGGCGAGTGGCACGCGGGACGATCAAAGTGAATGAGATGGTGTCGATTTGCCGTTTGGACGGATCGGTAAAGCAGTTTAGAATTACAAAGTTATTTGGCTTTTTAGGTTTGAACCGCATTGAAGTCGAGGAGGCGGTTGCGGGCGACATTGTGGCGGTTTCAGGACTGGCGAACATTAACGTTGGCGAGACGATTTGTGAAGTGGGCAAGGAAGATCCGCTTGAGCCGCTTCGTGTGGATGAGCCAACGTTGAAAATGACGTTCTCAACGAATTCGTCGCCGTTTGTGGGGCAGGAAGGGAAGTTAGTAACGGCATCGAAGATTGATGAACGTTTGAGCCGTGAGACGCAGCGAGACGTTTCTTTGCTGGTCGAGCGTGTGGGGACCAAGGAAGAATGGGTCGTATCGGGGCGCGGTGAGTTGCATCTTGGGATTTTACTGGAGAACATGCGCCGTGAAGGGTTTGAGCTTGAGGTGTCGAAGCCGGAGGTCATTATTCGTGAGATCAACGGTGTTTTGTGCGAGCCATATGAGGATGTGCAGATTGAAGTGCCTGAGGAATCGAGCGGAGCTGTCATTGAAGCATTGGGGCATCGCAAGGGACAAATGCAAAACATGATTCACAACGAATCGAATCAAGTGCGTTTACTTTATACTGCGCCATCTCGTGCTTTGATCGGGTTTATGACGGAATTTTTAACGTTGACTAAGGGATACGGGATTTTAAATCATACGTTCTTGGATTACCGCCCGATGGAGACTGGTTCTGTGGGTGAACGTAAGAACGGCGCCTTGGTGTCGATGGAAAATGGGAAAGCGACCAACTACAGTTTAACTGCCCTTGACGACCGTGGCGTCATGTTTATCGAACCGGGCGCAGCGGTGTACGAAGGTATGATTATCGGTGAGAACAACAAAGAGCAAGATTTAGCCGTGAATGTCTCGAAGGCAAAGCAATTAACGAATCACCGTTCAGCTGGTAAGGATAACACGGTTGTGTTGAAGCGCCCACGCCAGATTACATTGGAATACGCGTTGGAATACATCGCTGAGGATGAGCTGGTGGAAATCACACCAGGATCCATTCGTCTGCGCAAAAAGATTTTAGATACGAACGCGCGTAAGAAGCAGGATAAGATGAAAAAGTGGAACCTCATGAACGGTAGTGAATGATTGGTTCCTCTTTCGAGACAGGAGCTTTGCGACGTAGGAGCAATATAGCGACGAACCTGAGAAGTGGGAAAGCATTAACGGGTAGCTAAAACAAAAAACCTTCGGTAGAGATCACGATTTTTACGTGAATCACCGAAGGTTTCTTCGTTTTGATGGCTCTTTTATCTTCTCTTATTCTTACCAACAGCTTCTTCCATGGCAATGATATTGTGATAATGCTTATCGGTGTTCGTTTTGATTTTAGCGATACGTCGCAGGCAGAAGGCCGCTAGTAGGGAACCAACGCTGACAATACCAGCGAGGACTAATCTGGTGGTTAAATAATTAGTTAAAAATGGGTAGAACGCATCATAACCAAAGCCTGATAGGATGATCGCGATGAAAAAGAAATTGGCTATCAGCTGAACTTTGAAAAATAAGGTGGTATGTTTTAATTCATCTGTGATGTCTAACGTTGGTAGACCTAGCAATTTGATTTGCTCAAGGACGACGAACGATCCTAATAAAAATAGAGCACCCGGTATGAGCCAAGCGAAGCCGCCTCCAAGGCTATTCGTTGCCCAATATAAATTAGAAAAGCAAAAAATGGCTAGGGCATACCTGAGCGGTAAAAAGCGCGTATAACGAAAACTTCTTCGCTGCTGTTCTTGTTTTAGTTCTAGTTTTTTAATTTGATCGGGATTTGGTGGACGTTTAGCTTTTTTGGTTTTGCTCATTATGATTCTCCTCTGTCTCACATTTATGGTTAACTTTACTATTATAAAGGTTTTCACGCGCTTTTGCAACCTCTAGTTTATGAAACGGCTGTGTATGCAGTAGCTCTTGTAAATCTTTTAATTTCGGCGTATAATAGATGTGATTATTTTATAAAAGGAAATCATTAATATGAATATTCAACAAACCATTAATAAAATCAAAGATTATAGCCCCATCTCCATCGGGATGAGAACCTTCAAAACGTGGATCGCAGCCACTTTAACAGCAATGGCGGCACTAACACCGATCATCGGTAATCCGTTCTACGCGCTGATGGGGACGGTTTTTAGCATGCAAGCCACGGTTGCTAGCTCATTTAAAATGGGATTTGGGCGCGTGATTGGAACGGCCATTGGTGCGTTTATCGGTTTTATTTTTGCTTATTTTGAGCTAAACTCGCCCTTATCAATCGGATTAGCCATTGCCTTGGTGATTATCATTTGCGGGTTGTTTAATATCAAGCATTCCATTCTTATTACCGTGACGCTTTGCTTACTCATTATGTTTAATCCCGATCGCGAAGGTGGTTTATTTCATTATGCCTTCTTTCGCACACTCGACACAGCATTTGGTGTTGTGATCGGTTTCCTTGTTAATCGGTTCATTGCGCCACCAAATCACCTAAAAGCGTTGCAGCTGGAACTGGCTACCATTTACAAGCTCGCCAAAGAAGTTCTAACCGACCACAAGAAGCTACCTGCACTTAAAAAAGAATTGAACACCTTGGCATTAATTCACACGAATTACCAAGCGGATGAAAAGTACGACAATCACGACGTATCAAACGAAAATCTCCGCAACATGGTCGAGGCATGTCATTATCTATGCTTTCATTTTCAGCATTATAAAGACTCTGACACAACCATAAAGAACTACCATACGGCTAACATTTACAAAACCCTCGCGTTGTTAGAAAAGACAATTGCTGAGCTAAAAGGAGCGATTTAAATGCCAGTACACGTGGCGCTATATCAACCAGAAATACCACCGAACACCGGCAACATTGCGCGGACTTGCGTGGCGACCAACGTTGATTTACATTTGATTCACCCGTTGGGCTTTGACATCGATATTAAGACGGCTCGCCGTGCAGGAATGGACTATTGGGAGCATGCGGTGGTGCACCATTACGATAGTTTGGATGAGCTATTTGCGAAGTACCCGGAAGCGTGTTTTTACTTGATTGAGACGGGTGGGCATCACCTCCACACAGACATTGATTTTTCTGATGCCGATGCGGATATCTTTTTTTTGTTCGGAAAGGAATCCAGCGGTTTACCAAAAGACTTGCTTACTGAGCACACCGATAAGATTTTGACCATTCCCATGTCAGACAAGGTCAGGTCGCTTAACTTATCGAACACAGCCGCGATTTTGATTTACGAAGCATTGCGTCAGCAGGGGTATGGGGGATTAGTCTGAAGTAGATGACGATTTTGACTGACAGCTATTTCGTTGACGAAGTGGTGTCGAGTGTGATAGAATGAAATCGAGATCGTAAAAGGATTTTGCGATTTCAATTTTTTTTTACATCAGACAATAGTTATTTTTGGAGGAATAATAATGAAGTTGAAACAAATTGTGGGCTTAGTTGTGCTCGTCGTTTTATTAGTCGGGGGATATTTCTTAGCTGATCGTTTTTTAGGGTATCAGTTCTCGTATGACACGTTTGAATTAGCGATTAGAAGCCCTCAAGGCCGTGGCGCAGCAATGGATTATGAAGGGCAACGTATCACGTTCACGGTGCAGATTACGTCGCATTCGATGGATTTGCACTTTGACGATGGTACGAATGCGGATTACGTTTCGGCTATTATTGCTCGAAGTCCTAACCGCCCGTTTTTGATCAATGTTGAAGGCCTTGACGATGTGCCATCGCCAGGTGATGTTGTTCAGGTGACAGGTCGCGTCAACGGTTCGATTCGCACGTTGGGTGAAACGACAATCGGGGATCAAAGTGGTGTGTTTTTAAATTTAGATGCCAGTGCTTTCGAAGCGGTCGATCACGATGGTGTAGAGGTTAATATAGGTTATGTTTATGAGGATTTAAGAGGTGCCTTTATTTTGCACTTTGATCGTGCAGAGGCGTTTACGAATTTTTATGATCATCCGGCGGTGATTATTCATTTTGATTACGAGGCGCTTGAGGATCATTTGTTGCGTGGGTTGGATGATTTACTTGTGATTCAGGATGGCGTGGTGCTTGAGGGAAGTACTGGTGGTATTTCGATGAGCCTCCTTGATGAGGAAGATTTTGGTCGTTTAGCCTCTTCGCGTGTAGCAGGAGATCGGGTATATACCATTAGTACGTTTGTGCTTGCAAACGATGCGGATTCGGTGACGATCGTGGCTTATAACGATGATTTCCAGCGTATCTTTGAATTGGAATTGCCAATTCTTGAACGTGCTGCAGAGTAAACGAGATTGCTGGAAATTAAGAAGGAAAGAAAAAAGATTTCTACGGAAGTCTTTTTTTTGAATTTATGGCTTTTATTTTCTACAAAAATATGATATGATAACAACATCTAAAGTGAATGGAGTGGTGATGATGTTGACGACTTTTGTAACGAGTGGCAATTTTCAAGAGGTTAGGATCCCGCAGATGATTTTGAGGCGGGCAGGGATCGATGATCAAGAGATGATTGATTTAACGGTTGAAGATGGAAAAATCATCGTCGAGAAATCAAAAACAGCACAGGAGAACAGGGCTTTTCTTATGAAAAAAATAGCTTAGTGAAAATTGTGTTGTTACGGCGTATAGGAGACGCTGGTATTCGCTGTTATTTCATGTCAGTGCCTGTCATTTCACGAAACTTTTTGTGTTAAAGAGGTTTTGGTGAAAAAAAGGGAAACGGTCCTGTATAATTGTTGTATGGTATAAATTTTGGTGCAAAGGTGTGAGTTTGAATGGATGAGAAGGATTTAGAAAAAGAAAAGGAAAAAGCTCGGGGTAAAGACATCACCTATGATGTAGAGTTAGAAGCTCAGATTATTAGTGAAGCTCGGGCAGCTTATGAGGTGGATCGGGTCTATACTTATGAGGATTACCTCAAGATGGAATGGCCAGATAACGAATGGCTCGAATTGATTGATGGTGTCATTTATCATATTCCTGCACCAAGTACGAAACATCAGCTGTTGTTGCATCGATTAGCGGTGCGGTTTGGAAATTATCTTCACGGTCGTTCTTGCGACGTGTATTTTGCACCATTTGGCGTAAGGATTGATTTGGAGATCGGAAAAGATTCAGTGGTTCTACCAGATTTGGTGCTTATCTGCGACAAGGAGAAACTAGATGAGCAAGGATTGAATGGCGCTCCTGACTTAATTATTGAAGTGTTATCTAGATCAACGGCTGGCAAAGATAAAGTGGTTAAGTACAATAAATATTTATCGGTTGGGGTGAAAGAGTATTGGCTGATTGACCAGTACAAGGAAGAGGTGATGGTGAATGTATTGACTCGTGGGTGGTATGAACAAACGGTGTATGTGAAAGGCGATGTGATCAAGCCGACTGTTTTAGGTCACCTGACGATTAACGTAACCGATTTGTTTGAGGGGTATCAGGGGCGTGAGATTGAGGAGGTTGAGGTGGCGCGTGAAGAAGAGCGGGGAAATGCAGAAATAGCGATGACTTCAGAGAAGCTCGGCATTGCTCGGAAACTCTTAGCTAGAGGGATATCAATCGAAGAAGTGGCGCAAGATTTAAACTTAGCGATTGATGTTATTAAAGAAGTGTCTTAAAGATTTCTACGGAAGTCTTTTTTTTAATGCATTGAAATGACCCAGGTGGTCAAAAAAATCAACAAATTACAAAAAAAGGGTTGACCCGGGTGGTCAAGTGTGCTAATATAAAGAAAATGACCACTATGGTCATGATGAAGGTTAGGAGGAAAGACAGCCATGACGGAAAAGTTTTTAAAGTTACCCCCAGAAAAACAAGAGAAAATATTACAAGCGATTTGCCAGGAATTTACGGATCACAGCTACGACGAAGCCTCAACCAATCGCATCATTGAAAAAGCAGGCATTAGCAAAGGAACGTTATTCAATTACTTTGGTTGCAAAGAAAACATGTATCACGCGCTACTAGCTTACGTCCTTGATTTTTTCAAACAATACGCGATCGACGACTTCGAAACGGATGACTTTATCGAACGGTGCCGTATACTAGCTGAAAACGACATCAAAATCTATCAAGATGCCCCGTACATGATTGACTTTTTCGCCAGAATTTACGCGGCAGACCAATCGCGCATTCCCACAGATGTTAGCGAGGCCATCAGCCTCTTGTTATCACAAGCGATGGAAAAGTTGTACGCAGGTCTGAACTACGATTTATTTAGAGAAGATGTTGATGCAACCATCCTAATGCGGATCATTCGCTTTACCTTTGATGGCTACATGCAAGAAATCATGATGCAATTAAAAATGAGCGGCTTAATGCGTGAAACGTTTGAAACCTTTATGGTGGATTATAAAAAGATACTTGCAGAAATGAAAAAAATATATTACCGGGAAGAGGTGTTGACCAATGTTGGATAAGCTAAAGGATCGCTCATTGTACAAACAGGTGGGTTTTATCGCTGTTGAGCTCGTATTGCTTTATTTGTTTATTGTGAATATCGAAAATATTTTTGGACAAATTGGTCGCTTCATTGGTGTGATTACCCCCTTTATTGCGGGAACGGCCATTGCTTATTTGCTAAATAAGCCTGCGTCAGGTATTGCGCGGCTTTATGAACGAAATCAAAGCGCGTGGGTTAAGAAAAATGCTTCTGTCCTGTCGGTGTTTAGTGTGTTTGTGATTTTGATTTTTATTGTAGCGTTGGCGATTAACATTGCCGTTCCGATTGTCGTGGCAAACATCGGAGACTTTGCACGGAATTTAGCTGGTTATTACGATCAGTTTATTGCGTGGGTGCAAGAGCTGAGCTCGGATGATTTTTTGTATGGTTTAATGCCGGACTTTAGTGGGAATTTGCTGGATTTGATTTCAGCAGATTTAGTGACAGGGATTGGAACGGGTGCGGTGGAGTTTGCTGGTCACATTGTTAACATTACGTCGAGTATTTTTAATATTCTTCTCAGTATTATTGTAGCGCTGTATGTCTTGATCTCAAAAGAAAACATCAAACGGTTTGTTCAGCGTTTGTTGCTGTTGTTTATGAAGAGATCGACCTACGATAATGTTGCTAGTTATGCAGCGAAGTCGAATCGTATTTTTTATAAATTTGTTGGTGCGCAGTTCTTAGATGCCTGTATTTTGGGGACACTTGCGACGATTATTCTTGCGATTATCGGGGTGCCGTATGCGGTGACGTTTGGGATTTTGCTTGGGATTTGTAACATGATTCCCATTTTCGGTTCGATCTTTGCAACGATTGTGACGACGATTGTGACGATTTTTACCGGTGGTGTGCCGCTTGCGATTGTGACGTTTGTTGCGCTTTTGATTTTGCAGCAAGTGGATGCGAATTTTATTGGGCCAAAAATTACCGGTGATGCGTTAGGGTTAAAGCCGTTGGTCATTATTTTTGCGATTGTCATTGGGCAACATTACGCGGGGATTATCGGGATGTTTGTGGCGGTGCCGGTGGCCGCGATGGTGAAGATGTTTTTAGAGGATTTGATGGCGGCTAGGGAGAGGAAGTTGAAGATGAGGGGGGATGGTGGTTAGTTAGCTTACTAGTGAATTGCGAAATTAGTATTTTTCTCCATTCACCTATGATATTTCATGGAAAGGGATAAACTGATTTTGATGTGGGGTTGTGGGTGAGCGCCCTTTCGGTGATCAGTTTGATGTGACTCTTTAGTTTTTGTTGGTCATTGCGTTTGTTTTGGTCATTGTAGCTGAGCGCGCCTTTCGGCTTACTGGGGTAGTGATTTGGTGTTACCTGCACCGGTTTTTATGTAGCGAATGGCATTCAAGACTTCGCAATTTATTGCGATATAGTCTTGTAGCATGCAGCTACAAGCAGCTAACACCAAATCACTACCTTATATGTGGGGTTTGTTTTGAACACTATTTTTATGAGGAGGATTGATGATATGGTAACGTTAGATGTTAAAAATGTCAGTAAAAATTTTGGGAAGTTTCAGGCGTTGGACAACGTTAGTTTGCAGGTGAGGCAAGGTGAGGTTCATGGCTTTATTGGACCAAACGGGGCGGGGAAGTCGACGACGATTCGGGTGATTTTGGGGATTTTGCAGGCGAGTGAGGGGAGTGTGACGGTGTTTGGCAAGGACGCTTGGAAGGATAAGGTGGAAATTCATCGAAAAATTTCGTATGTGCCGGGGGATGTGAATTTGTGGCCGAATTTAACCGGTGGGGAAGTGATTGATTTATTTATGAAGTTGCAAGGTTCGGGGAACGTGGCTAAGCGTGAGGAGTTGATTCGTCGGTTTCAGTTGGACCCGACGAAGAAGTGTCGGACGTATTCAAAAGGGAATCGTCAGAAGGTGGCGCTGATTGCAGCGTTTGCGACTGATGCGGAATTGTTTATTTTGGATGAGCCAACCTCTGGTCTTGATCCGTTGATGGAGAAGGTGTTTCACGAGTGCGTGTTGGAAGTGAAGGCTGCGGGTAAGAGCGTGTTGTTGTCGAGCCACATTTTGTCTGAGGTTGAAAAACTCTGTGATCATGTGAGCATTATTAGACGAGGCGAAATTATCGAGTCCGGTCAGATGGACGCATTGCGTAAGCTTCAGAGAGTCAATGTAGCGGTGGTTACAGAAGAAAAAATACTTGATTTTGGGCAGTTAGACGGGGTTCACGAAGTGGAGGAAGTGGACGGAGCCGTGGTGTTTCAGTTGGAACCCCGCGCGAAGTCTGAGGTGATGCGGGTGTTGGCTGGTTATGGGGTCATGAGTTTAGAGGTTAGTCCGTTGCCGCTTGAGGATTTATTTATGCAGCATTATGAGCAAGGGGACGGTGAGCGCGGATGAGAGAAACATTGCAGTTAGTGACCTTTATTTTGCGCCGCGAGCGGTTGAGCCTTGTGTTGTGGGTGATCGGGATTGTCGGGATTGTGGTGTACATGCCGTTTTTGTATGAGGGGATGTATCCGACGGTGACGGATCGTTATGCGGCGATGCTGATGATGGCGAATCCGGCGATTGTGGCGATTGTGGGGCCGAGCACGGGAGCTTATACGTTAGGCGCGCTTATGACGCAGGAGATTTTGTTGATTTCTGTGCTTGCGGTGGGGATTATGAACGTTTTGCTCGTTAATCGCCACACGCGGGTAGACGAGGAGCTGGGCCGGTTGGAATTGATTCGCTCGTTTCCGGTGGGGAGCACGACGATTTTGCAGGCAGTCTTTGCGGTTGTGGTGGTTGCGAATGTGTTGATTGGTGGGCTTGTGGCTGTGGGGTTTGCTGTGAGTGGCGTAGAGGGGTTGACCGTGGCAGGATCTGTTTTGTTTGGGGCAATCTTGACGGTGAGTGGTTTGTTGTTCGCGGCCGTGACGGCGGTTTGTGCGCAAGCGTTTAGTACGGCTAAGGGAGCCTCAGGTGCTGCATTTATGGTGTTGCTTGTGATGTACATGGTACGGGCGGTGGGGGATATTGCTGGGAATTTCTTGTCCTATGTGTCGCCGCTGGGCTTAGTGTTGCAGACGCGCACTTTTGTTGATGATGTATGGTGGCCGCTCGCCGTGGTGCTTGTTCAAGTGGTTGTACTTAGTGCTTTGGCTGTGTATTTAATTAGTCAGCGTGATTTGGGTATGGGGTTGATACCGGCTAAGGCTGGTCCGCGTGGGGCAGCGCCGTCGCTATTGAGTGTGGATGGCTTGGCTTGGCGATTGTCGCGCGGTAGTTTGCTGATTTGGACGGCGGGCACGTTTTTGGTGGGGCTTGCTTACGGGGCGGTGATTGGCGAAGTCGAGACTTATATTGGCGAAAACGAGATGCTCCAAATGTTGCTGGCGAGTGTTGGTAGTGGCGATGCGACGGGCCCTGATCAGTTTATCCCGTTCCTAATTATGTTTTTGGTGATTGTACTGATGATCCCGATTGTTGGCCCGATTTTGCGGTTGGCGGGGGAGGAGAAGCGTAATTTAACTGAGCATTTATTGTCTCGTGTGGTGACGCGTGGCGGGTTGTTACGCAGTTACTTTTTGATTAGCATGTTGGCGAGTATGGTGTTACTGGCAGCGGGAGGCTTTGGGTTCTGGTTGAGTGGGAGTATGATGCTCGACGACCCGATTGCCTTGACGACGATGATGGGAGCCATGCTGGTCTATTTACCAGCGACGTGGCTTCTGATTGGCTTAGCGGTTCTGTTAGTAGGTTGGTTGCCGAAGTTTGCGGGCTTTTCGATGCTGATGATTGGCTTTATGTTTTTTATCGGCTTCTTCGGTGCGATGTTGGCATTGCCTGAGGTTGTGATGAATCTATCACCGCTTAGCCATGTCCCAGCCATGCCGGTTGATGATTTTTCAGCCGTGTCGTTTTCTGTGATGACTAGTTTGGCTGTGGCTTTGATGGCAGCGGGCTTTGTGGGGTATAGTCGCCGCGATATGCAGGGGTAGGGGGGTCTTCTTTTTAGCTGAAGTTGAAAAAACCAATGAGTTGCGTGTAGAAAATCGCAGCTGCATTGGTTTTTATATGGATTTTGTCCCTAGAGTCTCAGAATTGCTGTTTCAGGGGCACTTCATACCTTAAGACTACTCAGAAAACAATTTTTCAAAGTATTTGTCGTTATACAACACACTCGCATGCTCGGGTTTCAACGCTTTTGTCTGTAAATGATAGTTGTAGGCTAAGTCGTGTTTTCCTAGGCGATCGAAGACAATGCATAGCTGCAAGTAAGGCAGGAAATCACAGAAGTCACGGTTAACAAAGCCCGCTTCCACTTGGCTATTTGGGTTGGTCGCTAAATCGTACCAGTAAATGGCTTGCTCATTGCTATTCTGCTCAAAAAAGTAATCGCCGATTTTGTAACACGCTTCTGAGCGCGGCCGATCGTAAACGAAAGTCTGAAACAGCTGATTCAAAGCGTCCCGTGCTTGCCCTGAGCCCGTGTAGCAACCCGCGATGTCCAGACACGCACGGATGTTATCCTCAAGCCATCCCCGACCATCCTCTAAAAATGCCTTATACTGCACAACCGCCTCTTCCAAGCGCCCGTGATCGCGCAACTCCCGCGCGTAATAAAACATCCCGCGCGGACTCAGCTCAGACTGTGCTTCGTAGATTTTCAGGTTGCGATCCGAATGCGCTCGTACCTTCTCGCCGTGCGTCACTGCAATGTCAAACCGCTCGATCTTTCCCCTCGGTGCGATGCATTCGTGAACGGGTTCTTCCCAGCGAAAGTCACTTGCCCGTTTTAAAATGCGTTCGCGGTAATTACTCATCGTGACGTTTCCGTCTGCATCGAATCCCACATTGTATTTTAGCAGGGCGACGTCGATGTCCGTATCAAAGTCCTGCTTGAGTGCTAGTAATTTGCGTTGTTCCGACGCTTCTAACACATCATCCGCATCGAGCCACATGATATAGTCCCCGGTGGCTTTTGAAAACGAAAAATTTCGGGCGGCGGCAAAGTGATTGTGCCATTCGTAGTGATAAATCTTATCCGTGTACGTCCTAGCAATTTCGACCGTCGCATCCGTAGAACCGGTATCAACGATGATAATTTCATCCACGATCTCCTTCACGCAGTCCAAGCAACGTGCGAGCACGGCCTCCTCGTTTTTCACAATCATAGCAAGCGATAGTGTGATCATGTTAAATCCCCCTTAAAAAGGAAGCCTAAATAGCTTCCTCATTCTATCTTATAGTTTATGTGACAACACGTTTAACGTGACTTTTTCGCGGTGCAAAGCATTAGACCTTAAAGCGATAACCAGCGCCCCAAACGGTCTGGATGTATGTCGGGTTTTGTGGATCTTTTTCAATTTTTTCGCGAAGCCGATTAATGTGCACAGCCACCGTTCGAATGTCCCCAAATGCATCCATTCCCCAAATGCGCTCATACAGCGTTTCTTTACTAAACACAATTTCAGGATTCGTCATCAAAAAGCACAACAAATCAAACTCCCGGGCTTTGCAGTCAACTTCAACCTCATCCACATAAACACGGCGCGCTTTTGGATGAAGCCGAATGTTACCAATCCGAGTTTCTTGTTCGTTAACCTCTGTGGCAGCACCCATCCGTGCTGTCACACGCTCGTATTGCGCCAAATTCGCCTTAACTCGGGCAACTAATTCCGGTAAAGAGAAGGGTTTCGTTAGATAATCGTCCGCGCCAAGCCCGAGTCCTCTAATCTTATCCACATCTTCGATTTTCGCGGTGGCCATTAAAATCGGAATGATAATCCCCACTTCCCGCACTTGTTTGCAAATTTCAAAACCATCTAGGCTGGGGAGTTGTAAATCTAGGATGATCATGTCGTATTCACCGGTGAGTGCTTCGTTTAATCCTTCCAAACCATCGGCTTTAATGGTGGCCGAGTAACCGTTGATTTCAAGAAAATCACGCACAATTTCCGAAATGGCACGATCGTCTTCAATGATTAAAATCTTTTTCATTTGTTAGCTTTCTCCTTTTACAACTGGCAGATTAATCTCAATTTGTAAACCGCCGTTATCGGCATTTCTAGCACTGATCACGCCGCCCATACGTTCGATCATTTTAGCTGAAATCGCAAGTCCTAGGCCACTACCACCGCCCGGATTGGTTCGCGCTTTATCACTGCGATAGAAAACATCAAACAAGTGTACCAAGTCTTCTTCTGATACCCCCGGGCCATTATCCGTTAAGGTGATGTTGACGTGGTCGTTTTTATGCATTGCCTCAATGATTAGTTGACCATTCTGCTTGTTGCCATACTTGACACTGTTTTCTAGTAGGTTAATTAACACATTTTTCAACTGCACACTGTCTGCTAAGACGTGTTCAAAGGCTGTGTTTTCTCTCAGCTCAACACGTAACCCTTTTTCTGAATATTCCTCACGGACTGCTTGCACAAAATCCAGCAGCCACTTGTCGATAGGTTGTTTCTCTAATCGCATGGGAAATTCACCAATATCTAACTTTGAAAAGAGGAACAGTTGATTAATGATGTGCTCAATGTCTATGGTTTTCTGCTTAATGGTGTTCAAGTATTGCGCTTGTTTTTCAGGTGTGATCGCCATGCCCAACTCGATGCCTTCCGCATAAGTTCTAATCGATGTCAAAGGGGTACGCAAATCATGCGAAATCCCAGCAATTAGCTCTTTACGGTTTTTTTCAGCGACTTTTCTTTGTTCTACCATTTCTTGTAATTGCAACGCCATTTCATTAAAATCCACGCCAACATCATCAAACTCATTGCCCATGTCGTGTTTTAACCGGTAGCCTAAATTGCCAACACTTATTTCATGAACCCCTTCTGTTAAGACATTAAGCGAGGTGAGGATGGGCTTGAAAACGAATCGCATTAGAAAGTGATTGGTCAGAAAAACAAAGACGACAAGGATGATGATGACCAGCACATTAAGTATCGTCTGTTCAGAAAAAACGGCTAATCGGTCGATTAATTCGCCAGGGAAAACAGCAATATCCGTGCGCATGTTTTCATCTTGCCAATTGACACCTTCAAAGCGATCGTTCATCTCTTCTGGCAAAATCAACACATAATTGCCTGAAGTTAATTGATAAACTAAAACCGTCTCTGTTTCGGGAAATGCCACATCAGAAAAATCAACGTCGAAAGGGGAAGCTTGTTCAATGGGGATCTCAGGCACAAGGGACGCGAGTGCATCCATCCCGAAATCACCTAGTAAAATAAACGTGGCACCAAAAATAAAAACAAACGTTAAGATGATGGGGATCACGACCATTAAGATATTTGATATTAGTAAACGTCGCTTGATTGAAATACGCATATGACCAACTCCTGTTGTTATTATAAAACAAACAGATGAGCTTAATCAATGATTTTCAAGGTAGTTTATAAATTGTTTAACATTTTGCGCCTGACTGTTTATCTTTTTTAGGTTAGCAGTTTATCTTTGTTTGTTATCATACATTTATCAAGCAATTGGAAAGGAAAGTGAAGGCAAATGGAAACAATTTTAAAAATCAACCATTTAAATAAAACGTATGGTTCACAACAAGTACTAACAGCTATCAATATGGAAATTAAGAAAGGTGCGATTTACGGTTTCATCGGACGAAACGGTGCGGGGAAGTCAACTTTAATGAGGATCATAACAGGCCTAGCAGCGGCAGACGATGGTCAACTTGAATTATTTGGTGAAGCCGATCAGCTCAATAATGAACGTCATCGCTTAGGGGTGATCATTGAAAACCCAACGCTTCATAAAGGGTTAACGGCTTTTGATAATTTAGAAATCCAGCGACGTATTTTAGGTGGGAAAGTCAGCAAGGAGCGCATTCCGGTGGTACTTGAGAAAGTCGGACTTGGGAACGTTGGTAAGAAGAAAGTGCGCGCATTTTCTTTGGGGATGAAGCAACGCTTGGCATTAGCGATGGCGTTATTGAATAAACCGGATTTCTTAATTTTGGACGAGCCGATTAACGGGCTTGATCCAATGGGTGTGATTGAAATTCGAAATACCATAAAGGAATTAGCTAAAAGTGGTGTGACGGTGATGATTTCCAGTCATATTTTAGCTGAATTACATTTGCTGGCCACCGATTTTGGTTTTATTGAAGGCGGGCGATTGATTAAACAATTAACTGCCCTGGAGCTTGATGCCGAGTGTCAACATTACATTGATTTGCGGACGAGCGATGATGCTCGGGCTTATGGAGTACTGAACAAGCAGTTTGGGCAGGTTGTCAAAAAAGCGTCTGAGCATTTGGTTGTGAGTGATGTGGCAATTCCTACCGATGCGATTATCGCGGTGTTGACGGAAGCAGGGATTGGCGTGAAAGGAATTAGTCAGGTGGATCAGGATTTGGAGTCGTATTTTATGAATTTAATTGGTGAGGCAGGAGGACGTAAGCATGTTTAGGATGATATCAGCGGAGTTTTATAAGTTAAGGAAGAGTCGTAGTTTTTGGTTGATGTTTGCAGTGATTGCGGGGATGGCGATATTTACAAGTGTTGTGTTAGGGATGGCGCCGGATGAGTTGATGGAGATGGAGATGGCGATGCGTCCAGAGACGGTGAGTGAAATGATGGTGTTTGCAGCTGGGTTCATGTCACAAGTTTTGGTGTTTATGTTTGTTGGTTTTACGATTGCGTTTATTAGCAGTGATTTTGAATCAGGAACGATTCGTAATCCTTTTGCAGTCGGCGTGGGGCGCGTTCATTATTTGGTGGCTAAATTTGTGATGATTTTAATTACTTGTGCGGCTTTTCTTATCGCAGGAATTGGCTTTGCAGGTTTAGCGTATTTACCGTTTGAACCGTTGGGGACTGATTTTGATTTTGGTTTGTTCTTAGCGGGGGTTGGGATTACTTATTTAGGCTTAGTGGCACAGACGACGTTGTTTATGGCCGTTGCTGTGGTGACACGCAAGATTGGGACATCGTTGGGGATTATATTGGGCTATATTACATTTGATTTGTTGGTTGGCACGTTTGTGATGATGTTGGGGGTTGAAGAAGGGCTGGTAGCGCGGTTGGCAAGCTTTTTACCACATGGCGCTGGACCGGTGAGTAATGCGGTGGCAGTTGGGGCGGCGAATACGAGTGATGTTATAGTGTTTGTGGCGATGATGGCAGGTTTGGTGGTGGTTTCGGCTGCTTTAGGCGTTAGGTCGTTGGTTAAGAAGGATATTTAGGTGTTGCGGTGAGAGGGCGGTTGGCTAGTATGCGAGAGGATCTTCATGTTTCAGTGAGTTTTATTTGAAAAAGTGAGGGTTTTGAAGTTTGAGCTGACATTTTACAATTTTAAAACATGCACTCCTAATGAAATAGATACTGTAAACTACTTTATTGGGAGTTTTAATATGAGAAAATATCAGAGATTAAAAGCCGAAATTAATCTGTGGGCCAGAAATCTCTTAAAAATTCATTTGATTTTCCTTCAAGAGTGTATATTATGTAAAGGACCACTAGCGGTACTAAGCTGTATAATAATAAAGCTGTCATTGTAATCATATTCTGAAATTTAATATGAGCTTTTAAGCCATCATATTGCTTTTTCAATGTTACGTTATTTTTATTTTCTAGATAAATGGATGATTGCTCTTCAAGATGTTCAATGTTATTCTTTAAGCAATATGCTAATGGCCAATACACATATGTGATAATCATAAGAATCCCAAACCAATAGTTGAACTGATCCTCTATCACTGATCTAATGAAAACTGGTGTAACGCCTCCTAGCATTATAATTACGGAAACTAAGAATCCTGATTGCAGTACACCACCAATTGCTGAAGCAGTAGCTACTCCAGGGATTTCATCTAGCTTAATGATTTTAGCAGATAATACTGGCAAGACAATTGTCGCACACAAGAATCCAAAAATTCCTATGAAAGTATAAACTAGAGAAGCTGAGACTTCATTCTTTGCGCATCCTGATGGTAAAAGGGAGACACATATTATTAAAAGATTTCCGAAAAAAATGATAATTGCAGTAACTATTGACCAAGCATCATAGTTCTCTTTTTTAAGAGTTATGACACGATGATATTCTTCAGTCGTATATCCTCTAACTTTAATGACATTTGAATAAAACGATTCTGCAACCATTAAGGACGATCCTATAGACATGAATATCAAAAATAGGTTAGTCAAATTTAGATCAATTGCAAAAGGGCTTCTTAAGTGTAACAAACTTAAAAATAGAGTTATATAAGCAATGATGCATGTAATAGTGAAAATCATGATGCGCAAGCCCTTATAATTTAGCTTTCTAATATTTTTTTGACATACTAATAAAACAGTGCTGATCAAAAAACTTGTTAAAAATAGATAGAGCCTATTATCACTTGTTATATTAAACTCAAATAAACTATAATGCGATATTTCTGCCATATTATAGAGGGTTAGAAATAAGTAGATGAAACCTCCTAATGCAAGAATAATAATAGAGCTATAACAAGCTATTTTAACATTTCTAAGTGATTGAATTTGGTTTTCATCTCTTCTATCAAGGTTTCTTTTTTTCTCCTCTGTTTTTACAAACTCAAAGGTTTTCTTAACTGCTGTAGATAAAAACGCACCTATGATTATTCCGACCACTGTTTCTGAAATTGATTCAAAATTCTCAGGCATATAATTGTAAACTAGTGTAGGTGCAATGACCAAAATGTTTAATACAAGTCCTTGAACCACAAACTCCTGTACTAACTTTTTAATTTCTTGTGTGAAGAGCTGTCCTGTGGCAATTAAAACAGGTGTAATTATTGAAATAGAGGTAAAGATCCAATTTGCTTGAATAGAAGCCATACCAAAATTAATTAGGAAAACAGTGGTAATAATAATAAAAGAATAAGCGACCGTTCTTGAAATTTTTTTCACATCTATTATTATATATGCTAATGAAAACAAGCTTAAGGCAGTGATCAGCAAGATGTTTTCCATAACGATCTCTCTTTCAATCGTAACTAACCCAATGCCGAGTGATGCAGTGCTTCCTGCGAGTATACATATGAAATCCATATAATTAAACCTTTTAATTGAGGCAATGTTGACTAAAGTGAATATTAATATAAAAGTAAGGTAAATGCCTATCAAGATTGTGAAAGCTTCAAATGAGCTACTTAAATCATCAAGGCCAATCATAAATAGGAATCCTGAACCTGAAAACCATACAAGAAAAAAACTCAATATCTCATGAGGCTCTTTGCATTTGCATACTAAGTAATTACGAATTAATAGCACCCTTATCAACAAAAAAGTAATAATGTAAAACATAAAAACAAAGAAAAATGCGTGATACACACCAGCTATATTAAAATAGCCCGCTCTTGGAATTGTCCAGTTCAGTGTGATATTTTCATTTGATAGCCATTGCAATTGCCATAATAGCCCTAAGATAGCAGCGGAGCAGCTTATTATATAGTTCATTGTTATGCATTTTTTTTGAAGTTTTATTTCGTTATCTTGATGACTCTTCAAAATATAAAAGGAAAGTGAGGCGACTAGCAATGGTAAGAAAAAACCATCGCCAATTGTTGCAGCTCTATAATGATACAAGCCGTATAAATTGTAATCACGCGGTAATACACACCAAAAATGATGCATCACACCGAATCCGACCGACCAAATAAATATAAAAATTAGTGCAACTTTAAAATAGATATTTTTTATCATGATCTCCCGTCCTTCTATTTCCGTCTATCAAAATAGACTAATATTTTGCAAATCTTTTAAACATTATATCATTTAAAGTCTATTTTTGGTAGTAGTGTTGCAATATATTTTTTAGAAAGTCAGTGGGGTATGTGGGATATTAAATATACCTGCGATAGTTTTATTGTTTTTGGATGTGAATGTGAACAGGAACACTGAAATTCTTTCGGAATGTGTTTTATTTGGCACAAAGGATAAAAGGAAGCGTGCGATCGCTTCCTTTTGGTTAGTGTGAGTGCTTCTATAACGTGAGCGTTGTACCATCGCTTAATGTGATGGTGAAACTTGTGACCGCGCCTGTTGTTGGGTCGGTGATGCCTGTAATAGATGAAACGCCAACACCAGATGGTCCCGTTGGTCCTGTCGGTCCTGGATCACCTGTTGGCCCAGTTGCCCCGGTTCCAGCTAGACCTTGAGGCCCTGTATCGCCCGTTGGCCCTGTCGGTCCCGGATCACCTGTTGGTCCCGTTGCCCCGGTTCCAGCTAGACCTTGAGGCCCTGTATCGCCCGTTGGTCCTGTCGGTCCTGGATCACCCGTTGGCCCTGTCGGTCCTGGATCACCCGTTGGCCCTGTCGGTCCTGGATCCCCTGTTGGCCCTGTCGGTCCTGGATCCCCTGTTGGCCCCGTTGCCCCGGTTCCAGCTAGACCTTGAGGCCCTGTATCGCCCGTTGGTCCTGTCGGTCCTGGATCCCCTGTTGGCCCTGTTGCGCCCGTTACAGCCGGTCCTTGTGGTCCTATTGGCCCAGCTGATCCAGGAGGGCCTTGCGGTCCTGGGTCGCCAACGCTTGGTCCCATTGGTCCTGGTGCGCCTTGAGGCCCCATTGCCCCTGTTACGCCTGGAATTCCTTGTAGCCCTTGTGGTCCTCTTGGTCCCGGTGGCCCCATTGGTCCTCGCGGTCCTGGTGGACCCATTTCTGGGCAACAAGGCCTTGGCGGCGGTGGTGGTGGACAGCAACGCCCTGTTTGCGGAGTTTGTCGGTTTCTACGGCAAGCTTCGCAGTTGCATGAATTATCAAATGATCTCATTAATGCATTCTCCTCTCTTTCGTATTGCGTCAGCGTGGCAACACGCATTTAAATATAATAGTTTGCCTACAGTTCATTGTATTCAAATTTAGGTAATTGGGAATGTGCATTTGTTGAAATTGGTGAAATCCATTTGACTCAAGCACTTTTCAGACACTGCGTGGAAAGCGAAGTGAGCACATTTACCAGATTCACGCTCATGCTGCAAGGGTGAATACCAGTTATTTACAGCACAAAAAAAGCCTTGGTATCACCGATTGATGTAACCGGAGTGCCAAGGCTTTTCATTCGTTTACATAAAGAAGAAGAACGCCAGAATGGCAATTCCCAATAGGATGCGGTAATAAGCAAACGGCTTGAAGTTATTGCGCTTAATAAAGCTAAGCAAGAATTTGATCGTAATGACAGAAACCAAAAATGCGGTGATACAACCGATAATCATCGTGAACCATTCTGCTTGGGTAAAGTCAAGCCCCACCCGCGTGATGCGCAACAAGCTTGCCCCTGCCATCGCTGGAATCGCAAGGAAGAAGGTGAATTCAGCCGCGGTTTTGCGTGACATACCAAGCAACAAGCCGCCGATAATCGTTGCTCCCGAACGTGAAGTTCCCGGAATCACAGCGAGCATTTGAAAAATACCGACCATAAAGGCTAAACGGTAATTAATTTGCGGCAACGTCTTAACACGATCCGTTTTCTTACTATTAATGTTTTCAACGACAATAAAGATAATCCCGTAAAAAATTAACATAGCAGCAATGATCGTTGGTGTACCAAGATACGATTCGATGAAATCGTCAAAATAAATCCCAACAATGCCGGCGGGAATACTGGCAACAATGATCTTGAACCATAAGTGGATTTTATCGATGTCTGCTTCAAAACCGCCCTTAAGCTTGAAAGGGTTAAGCTGTTTAAAGAAGGTTGTCACAACGGCCATGACACTGGCTAGCTGAATGACAACGACAAACACACTCCAGAATTCTTCTGAATGTGAAAATTCCAGAAATTCCTCGATTAAAAGCATGTGACCTGTGCTACTAACAGGTAACCATTCGGTGATGCCTTGTACAATTGATAAGAAGATGACACGAAGTAGCTCTAATAAATCAAAATCCATTTTTACACACTCGTTTCGTTTAGTTAATAAAAACACACTTTAACAAGTATACCATAAGCGAACGTGGGAATCCACTTATTTTTTGTGCGAAAATCTTTTCAATTCTCGTGAAAAATGATATACTACTTGACAGGTAAATAGTTTCAAGAGGTGATACGAGATGGGTAGAAAATGGAATAATATTAAATACGGAAAAGCGTCTAAAGATGCGGCACGTGGGAAAGTGTATGCGCGCTTTGGTAAGGAAATTTACATGGCAGCGAAAAATGGCGAACCCGATGTAGAGATGAATCGCCATTTGGGAGCGGTCGTAGATCGAGCGAAAGTGGCGGGTGTGCCGCGCGATATTATTGAACGTGCGATCAACAAGGCGAAAAGTGGTGCGGATGAGAATTACGAGCCGATTCGTTACGAGGGGTATGGGCCATCGGGTTCGGCAATTATCGTGGATGCGTTGACTGATAACGTGAACCGCACCGTGGCGGAAGTCCGAAGCGCCTTTAAAAAGAACGGCGGGAACATGGGAGTGAGTGGCGCGGTGGCCTTTATGTTTGAACCCATAGCCTTGTTTGTTTTCGACGGTTTTGATGAGGAAGCGGTGCTGGAAGGCTTGATGGAAGCCGACGTGGACGTGCGTGATGTTGAAGACAACGAAGGTGAGATTAGCGTGCTGGCGGATAGCGAACAATTTCATGCAGTGCAGACGGCTTTGGCTGGGATGGGCGTGACTGAGTTTGAGATGGCGGATTTGACGATGTTGCCGACGACGACGAATGAGTTAGATGGGGAGGATTTGGAGTTGTTTTTGAAGTTGCTTGGGGCGTTGGATGAGTTGGATGATGTTTCGAATGTTTATCATAATGTGGCGTTGTAGGCAAATTGTGAAAAACAATCTAAAGCTTCGGTATTTCGTTGATTTTGCTGTTTTGCCGAAGGTTCAGAGGTAAACCGTCACTTTTTCAGGTGTTTCCGCGAAATTGTGAAGGTTTTGAAGGCTCATGAGGGGTAAACCGTCACTTTTCCAGGTGTTTCCGCGAAATTGTGAAGGTTTTGAAGGCTCATGAGGGGTAAACCGTCACTTTTCCAGGTGTTTTCACGAAATTGTGAAGGTTTGAATGCTATTTCGAAGATAAACCTTCGGCATTCCCTTGATTTTGCTGATTTACCGAAGGTTTATTCTTTTGGCGATTGCCTTATTGGGTTGGTGTGCTTTTTAGTTTTGTTGTGGGAGGGGAGGGCGCCCTTTCGGTGATCAGGTTGATGAGACTGTGCATGCTTTTTAGGTCATTGATGGTGTTTAGTGTTCTTTAGCTACCGCACCTTTTGGCTTACTGGGGTATAGATTATATGTGGGGTTGGTCTTGTGGTTGAGGTGTTAGGGGGAAGAATAAACTTGATAAAAATTTATTTAGTGACTTGCTTTTCATAGGAGATAGGTGTAAAATAAGAACAGATTTTTCTTTAAGAAGGAGTGTTTAGGATGAAATTGCACATTGTAAAAACGAAGGATGAATTGGCACAGAAGGCTTATGACGTGTTGATTGATGTGATTAAGTCTAGCGATGAGGTGACGTTAGGTTTGGCAACAGGGTCGTCACCGGAAGGGATTTATGAAATTTTTAGAGCGGAAAAGCCGGATGTTAGCCACGTTACGACGGTGAATTTGGATGAGTATGTGGGTCTTGCGGCGGATCATGATCAGAGTTATGCTTATTTTATGGATCAGCATTTGTTTAATCATTTACCGTTTAAGGCGACGCATTTGCCGAATGGTCTAGCAACAGATCAGGCGGCTGAGTGTGCGCGTTACGATGAGATTTTAGCGGCGAATACACCGGATTTACAGTTGCTTGGTATTGGAACGAACGGTCACATTGCGTTTAATGAGCCGGGAACTTCTTTTGAATTAACGACGAACGTTGCTGAGTTAGCTCCTGAAACGGTTGAGGCGAATAGCCGTTATTTTGACTCACCAGCTGATGTGCCGACGCATGCGTTTTCAATGGGAATCAAGTCGATCATGCAAGCGAAGAAAATCTTGTTGATCGCTAGTGGTGAAGGGAAAGCAGAAGCGATTAAAGGGATGATCGAAGGGCCGGTAACGAACGAGATGCCAGCGTCGATCCTGCAGAATCACCCAGATGTGACCGTCATTGTTGATGCAGAAGCGGGATCGTTACTTAAGTAAATAACTGTTGAAGGAGCGAAGGGCTATGCAAAGATAGTCATCGCTCTTTTTTTGTTGCTGTAACCCGGTTGCAAAGTTGCTCAGTTTATCCCGATGGCTGTTATATAGGGTTGTAAAGGATAAAAAAACACCCATTTCTTTTTGTACAGGGCTGTTAGGAATAAAAAACACCCATTTTGCTCTGTATAGCGCGATTTGGGAGAAAATCCTTTGCTAGGCTCGGGCGTTCATCACATTTTGGCAACTTTGCTGTGACAAAGTGTGATTTTGATTTTGTTGCATTTATCGGGTTCGTCAGGTATGATAGCGGTATAAAAGTTTTGAGGAGGAATGCATGATGAGTGCACAAAAGACAGATTTCAAAGCGAAGGTTCAGAAATTTGGTAGTCATTTGAGCGGAATGGTGATGCCAAACATTGGGGCATTTATTGCTTGGGGATTAATCACGGCTTTATTTATCCCAACTGGGTGGTTGCCGAATGAAACGATGTACCAACTAGTCGGGCCAATGATCGTATACTTACTACCGTTGCTAATCGGTTTTACAGGTGGACGTATGGTTCATGGATTCCGTGGTGGGGTCGTAGGTGCAACAGCGACGATGGGTGTCATCGTTGGAGCGGATATGCCGATGTTCTTAGGTGCGATGCTAATGGGACCAGTTGGTGGTTGGTGCATTAAGCAGTTTGATAAAGCATTCGAAGGAAAGATTAAATCAGGATTTGAAATGCTGATTAACAACTTCTCGGCAGGAATTATCGGTGCTATCCTGGCAGCGTTTGCTTTATTAGTCATCGGTCCAGTCACAGAGGCACTTATGACGATTTTAGCTAACGGTGTAGACGCGATGATGAATGCGAATTTAATCCCATTTGCCAACGTCTTTATCGAGCCAGCAAAAGTGTTATTCTTGAATAACGCCTTAAACCACGGTGTACTAGGGCCGATTGGTGTGGAGCAGGTTGCCGAAGCAGGGCAGTCGTTGATGTTCTTACTTGAGACCAATCCGGGACCAGGTTTAGGGATTCTATTATCGTTCATGTTCTTTGGGAAAGGCGCTTCGAAAGCGTCGTCACCGGGTGCGATTATTATCCATTTCTTAGGTGGGATTCATGAAATTTACTTCCCATATATCTTAATGAAGCCAAGTTTACTATTAGCGGTTATCGGTGGTGGTGTGGCAGGTTCGTTCACGTTTAACATCTTAGGTGCGGGATTAGTAGCAGCACCATCTCCAGGTAGTATCTTCGCCCTTGTCGCGATGGCACCACGTGGTGGGTTGTTCCCAGTGCTTGCCGGTGTGCTTGTGGCGACGGTTGTGTCATTCTTAATTGCGGCGGTTATCTTAAAAGCAAGTAAAGACGATGACATGGACTTGGAAGAAGCAACGGCGAAAACGCAAGCGATGAAAGGGTCAGATAGCGCGGTTTTAGCTGATTTAACAGCAACAGATGTGTCGACCATTTACTTCGCGTGTGACGCTGGCATGGGTTCGAGTGCAATGGGTGCATCGTTATTGCGTAAGAAAGTTCAGGAAGCAGGGCTTGACATTGAAGTGAAGAATTTAGCAATTCGCGAGTTACCGGAGGATGCAAAGATTGTGATTACGCATCAAGATTTAACGGAAACGGCGAAACCGAAAGCGCCGCATGCGCAGCATATTTCGGTTGAGAATTTCTTGAGTAGTCCGAAATACGATGAATTGATTGAGCAGTTGAAGTAAGTGAGCATTTCATAATTTTTTGTTAGAACGGGCAACCTAAGAGCTGATATTGGCGTGGGTTGCCTGTTTTGGTGGGAGGGGTGTTATGCGCTTTTTAGCTTGCGCGCCTTTCGGCTTACTGGGGTAGTTTGTTTACGTAGGGTAATGGTTAAAATAAGTTACTCTACCCCAGACACCCCGATTATTTAATGGGTTTGGTGTAAATTACCCCAGACAGCCTGATTATTTGACGAATTTGGTGTAAATCACCCCAAAAAGCCCAATTATTTCATGAAACTGGTGTATTTCGTAATTGGCTGTTTGTTAGTATTTAGTAAGACACATCGTGAGGAGGAACGTACATGCATATTACGTTAAGAGAAAGGGATATTATTCAGTTATTGTTGCTGCACCCAGATGGGATAACGGTATCGGAAATTGCTAAGCAACTTGATGTGAGTCAGCGTACGGTGCATCGCGAGTTGAAAAATGTGGCGACGACGTTGCTTAGGCATGAGATGTTCCTTGAAAAGAAAGCCGGTGTGGGTTTGTTTGTGCAAGGAACGAGTGAGAAGCGTAGTGAGTTGAAAATTAGTTTGCTCCGGCAGACGACGGAGTTTACGTCGAAAGAGCGTGAAGAGCTGATTTTATTAACGTTGTTAAAAAGTACCGATGCGATCAAGTTGGTTGCCTTAGCGAATGATTTTGATGTGACAACCCGTACGATTAGTCAGGACTTAGATCACATCGGCTCGTATTTACAAGCGTTCGGTATTACGTTGACTAGAAAGCGAGGTCGTGGGATTTCCCTTGAAGCAACGGAGCAGCAAAAGCGGAACGCACTGGGTTATTTTTTGGCGATGCAGTTTAACGAGTATGAATTCCTTGAGATTCTTAAAGATCCCGAGCCAAATAAAAATCGCTTCCTCGAAATCATTAAAATGGAAAAGTTGGTATTAGCGGATAAATTGATCCGTGAAATGATGGAAGATCACGATCTACAACTGACCGATCACGCGCACATGACGTTGACGATTCACCTTTCTCTTGCCATCCAGCGCGTGGTGCAAGGTGAGATTATCACGATGGACGAGGCACTCTTAGCTGAGCTGCAACAAGACGAAAAGTATGGCATTGCAAAAGAGATCGCAACGGTCATGGAGGACGTTTTTAATATTGAAATTCCGACTGCAGAGTTGGGTTACATCACGATCCATTTAAAAGGTGCCCGGCTTCATGCGGCGCTGTTAAATAGCACGTCGATTCATACCTCGGCTTGCCGCTCGTTGATCCGATACGTGTCGCAAAAACTAAACGTTGCGTTTGAAGAAGATCCAAGTGTATTAGAAGGTTTGTTAAAGCACATCGAGCCGGCGGTGTATCGCCTGGAGCGGGGCCTTGATTTATACAATCCGCTTACAACAAAAATCATGACTGAGTATCCACGATTATTCCAAGCGACAAAGGAAGGCTTAGAAAAATATTTTAGCGGCCTAATTTTCCCAGATGGCGAAATTGCTTATGTGGTCCTTTATTTTGGCGGTTCGAGTATTTTATACGATGCAAAAAAAGAAGTGACATTAGCGGTCATTTGCCCCAGCGGTTTAGGATCGTCCAAGATGCTCACCTCTAGAATTGAAAAAGAAATTACAGGCGTGAATGTCACAACTTTTTCACTTGGAGAATTAAATTTCAATGACGTATCAACCTTTGATCTCGTATTATCCACGGTTGAAATCGCAGATTATCCGGATGAATATTTGTTGATTAGTCCGATTCTTACCGAGGCTGAGATTGCAGTCGTGGGGCAAGAAGTGAAACGCTATGCGGGTAAAACAGAAGAAGTGCTGCTTGAACGTGCTTATCAGAAAGATAAGAAGAAGCTGTGGCAGTTTGATGTGAAAGAAGAATTTCAAACGATCCGCGTGTTTAGTGATTTAGTGATTAAGCTACTTGCTCAATTCTCAGTTGAAACGTTGCCTGTTACAAAAGGGCTTGATGTTATGGGTAAGATGCTTGAAGTGATGTATGAAAAGCAGTTGATCACTGATATTGAAGGTGTACGAAGCGATCTTAAGGAGCGGGAACAACTGGGCGGATTTGGGATTCCCGGCACAGAAGTTGCTTTTTATCATTGCCGGACAGCGTCTGTTAAGGAGCCTGTGTTTAATGTGTTTCGCCTGAGTGAACGGGTTGTGACATTGGCAATGGATAAGTCCAAGGTCGATGTTGCTAGTATTTTGCTGGTGCTGGCACCGATGGAGGTCGCGGAGGCGGAGCTTGCAGTGTTAAGTGCGATTGGAGAGGCTGTGATTGAGGATGCAACAGCGATTTTTACGACTGGTAGTAGGGCTGAGATGGAGAAGCAACTCGGAGATGTGTTTTATGAGAAGTTTAAATTGATGGTAAAGTGAGGCAATGAAGATGAGTAAGGAAGTTTTGGCAGCAGAAAATGTGAAATTGAATGTCGCTGTGGCAAGTAGGGAGGAAGCGATTCGGTTGGCGGGGCGGTTGTTGGTGGATAACGGGTATGTGAACGAGTGTTACATTGATTCGATGCTTGAGCGTGAGGCGTTGACGACGACGTTTATGGGGAATATGATTGCGATTCCGCACGGGACGGATGAGTCGAAGCAGGAAGTGTTGGCGTCGGGGATTTCGATTTTGCAAATTCCGGATGGCGTTGATTTTGGTAAGGGGAATGTGGCGAAAGTTGTGTTTGGTATCGCGGGGAAAGGCGATGGGCATTTGGAGTTGCTTTCGAAGATTGCGATCTTGTGTTCTGAGGTTGAGAATGTGGAGAAAATCGTTGCAGCGGAAAGTTTTGCGGAGATTGTGCAGCTGTTTGAAGATAGTCAGTGAGTTTAAAAGGAGTAGGATAGGATGTTAGCAGTACATTTTGGAGCAGGGAATATTGGGCGCGGGTTTATTGCGCCTTTGCTCGATCAATCGGGATATCAGGTGTGTTTTGTGGATGTGAATCAGGCGATTATTGCGGCTTTGAATGCGGGGGACAGTTATGAGGTAAGGCTGGCGGATTCTTCGCAGGAGACGTTTTCGGTGAGGGCCCACGTTGGCTACAATAGTGTGGATGATCAGGATGCGGTGCAACGCGCGATTGCAGAGGCTGATCTGATCACAACGGCGGTAGGGCCGAATGTTTTAGAAAGAATAGCACCGACGATTGCGGAAGGCTTACGAGCACGCTTGGCAGCTGAGAATAATTCCCAGCTGAACATCATTGCTTGCGAGAACATGATTAACGGGAGTTCGATTTTAAAAGAGCATGTTTGGTCGCATCTGACGGACGATGAGCAGTCGGCGCTTGAGGATTTGATCGGCTTCCCGAATTCGGCGGTTGATCGGATTGTGCCTTTACAAAGCCATGACGATCCATTGTTTGTTGAGGTTGAGCCGTTTTATGAGTGGGTGATCAACGCGTCAGAGGTAGCGGGACCGCCGCTTGAGATAACGGGTGTGACGGATGTCGATGAGTTGTTGCCATACATTGAGCGAAAGCTATTTACTGTCAACACCGGACATGCGGCTTGTGCGTATTTGGGGCATTATTACGGCTGTGCGACGATTAAAGAAGCGATGGAAGATGCGCGTGTACGACCACTAGTCGAGGCCGTTTTGGCCGAAACGGGGCAGTTATTGTGCACGAAATACGACTTTGATCCGGGAGAGCATGCGGCTTATATTACGAAAATCCTGAGTCGCTTTGAGAATGAATACATCGTCGATGAGGTGGCGCGTGTCGGTCGGTCACCGTTACGTAAGCTAGGCGCTGCGGATCGCTTTTTGAAGCCGGCTAGTGAGTTGCTGGCATTCGGTGTGGCGCCTCGCGGATTAGCGGTTGCGATTGCGGCGGCGATGAAGTACGTGAATAGCGATGATCCGGAGGCCGTCGAGTTACAGGCATTCTTGGCTGAGCATTCTGTGCGTGAGGCGTTGCTGACGTTCTCAGGCGTTGCGGCGGACAGTGCGTTGCTGGACTTGGTTGAGCAGGCAATGGCGGAATTGGGGTAGTGTTGTGTGTGTGAGCCAATGAAAGCGGGAATTTCGTGATTCATTGGCTTTTTCAGTGGTGAGAACGTAGAAAATTCACTGTAAATTCTCATATATCAATTTTATAGTGAGTTTCGATGTGGAAATCACAGAAAAATCACTATAAGTCCTCGATACAGCTGCTTTATAGTGAATTTCAGTGGTGAAATCGCAGGAGATTCACTATATATCTTTGTATATCGATTTTATAGTGAGTTTCAATGCAGAAATCACAGAGAATTCACTATAAGTTCTTGATATAGCTGCTGTATAGTGAATCCCAGTGGTGAAATCGTAGCACCCGTGACTTTTCGTCGCCCTAGGTTTAGCAGCCCGTTGCTTTTGGGCTGTTTTTTGCTGGGATTTTGTGATAAAATAGAGCTTAATGAAATGAGTGTGAAAGAGATGAATAAGAACTATGATATTATCGTCGTCGGTGGGGGGCATGCTGGGATTGAAGCGTGCTTGGCGCCAGCGCGCATGGGATTTAAAACGTTATTAGTAACCAGTGAGATAGGGAAAATCGGGATGATGCCATGTAACCCTGCGATTGGCGGCCCGGCTAAAGGGATTGTGGTGCGGGAGATCGATGCGTTAGGGGGAGAAATGGGGCGTAATACGGACAAGAGCGCGATTCAAATGCGGATGCTGAATGTGAGCAAGGGGCCGGCGGTGCGCGCCCTCCGGGCGCAAGCGGATAAAGTGCAATATCCGGCAGAGATTCAGAAGACGGTCTTGGCGCAAGCGAACCTGGCTGTCTTAGAGGCTGGCGTGGAAAAGCTGATTGTCGAAGGCGGTGCTGCGTGTGGGGTGGTGCTTGACAGCGGGGAAGAGGTGACAGGCCGTGCGGTGATTTTAACGACGGGAACGTATATGACTTCGAAGATTATGATTAGTGATGAGGTGACGGAAGCGGGGCCGGAGGGGACGGCGACGAGTTCGTCGTTATCGACCCATTTACGGGAGCTGGGCTTTGATTTGTTTCGGTTGAAAACAGGAACCCCGGCGCGTGTGGATGCACGGACGGTGGATGTCACTGGCCTGGAGCGGCATCCGGGTGACGATGCACAGCTAGCATTTTCTTTTGATACGACCGAGTTTATCCCGCTTAGCGAGCAATTGCCGTGTTATTTGACTTATACCAATGCGTCGACACACGCTATTATCCATGCGAATTTAGATAAGTCTTCGATGTATTCGGGCGTTGTGTCAGGGGTGGGGCCGCGTTATTGCCCGTCGATTGAGGATAAGCTGGTGCGGTTTGCGGATAAGCCGCGGCATCAGATTTTTTTGGAGCCTGAATCGCGCTCGATGGACACGATTTATGTGCAGGGGTTTTCGACGAGCTTGCCGCGAGATGTGCAGCAGTTGATGATTAATTCGCTTGCTGGGCTGGAGAAAGCGGAGATTGTGGATTACGGTTATGCGATTGAGTACGATGCGATCGACCCGATTCAGCTCTGGCCGACTTTGGAGACGAAAAAGGTCGCGGGCCTTTATTCAGCGGGTCAGATTAACGGGACGAGCGGGTACGAAGAGGCGGCGGGTCAAGGTTTGATGGCGGGGATTAATGCGGTACTGAAGTTGCGTGGCGAGGAGCCATTTGTGCTAGGGCGCGACGAGGCTTATATTGGGGTGATGATTGACGATTTGGTGACGAAGGGGACGCTGGAGCCTTATCGGTTGTTGACGTCGCGGGCGGAGTTCCGGTTGCTACTGCGCCATGATAATGCGGATGTGCGGTTGACGGAGCGGGGTTATCAGGTTGGGTTAGTGAGCGATGATAAATATACCCGCTTTACCAACAAGATGGATCAGATTGAAGCCGAAAAGGGTCGATTAGCTGAAATCCGGGTGACGCCGAAGGCGGGTGTGAACGACTTTCTAGAAAGGGTTGTAAATTCAGCGCCTTTAAAAGATGGGATTTCAGCGTTAGATTTGATGAAACGTCCCGAGGTTTCTTACGCGCATGTTTTGGCGATGTTGGGTGAGGATTCGGCGGCGGTGAGTGATGAGGTCGCGGAGCAGGTCGAGGTGACGGTGAAGTACGAGGGGTACATTGCGAAGGCGGTGCAGCAAGCGGCAAAGATGAAGAAGATGGACGAGCGCAAGATTCCAACGGACATTGATTACGAGGCGGTGCCGAACTTGGCGCTAGAGGCTCGGATGAAGTTGCAGGATGTGCGGCCATTGACTATCGGACAAGCCTCGCGGATTTCAGGCGTGAACCCAGCGGACATTTCGATTTTAATGGTTTACGTGGATGCGAAGAAGCGGCGGGGTTAATAGACAAATGAAAATCCATCTTTACAGGCTAATCTGTAAAAGATGGATTTTTCTCTATAGGTGTCAGATCATAGTCCAAACTATCATAATCGTGACTATTATTTAAACATTCCAGCGCTTTAGCTTCGGGAAGATTTCCATGATGCGGGCTCTGGCAACCTCATCGCTCTCGCCTTCGCCTTTCCACCATGGAATGTTGCCCTCTACAGCTTCTGCTAGCGTTTGCGGGGTTGTGAAGGCGCCGTTTTGATAGCAGTGTACGCAGTAATCCTCGCTTTTTTGTCCGCCCACTTCGGTGCCGAACTTGTCTGCCGCGTCCATTGCCATGTAGCAAGATTGACAGTGTAATGTGTTTTCCATAATCATCGCTCCTTTTGTGTTAGATACCCGTAAAACACGGGTGTTAATTCTTTTGCAACCCTAAATAGAAGCGTTCCAAAAGAAGCACGAGGCCATTTCCCTAGAATCCCCTTGATTTCAATGGGAATAGGGAAGTTTTTCCCTATAAGTACTGCTATACAGGGGCAAGTAGGGAAAAGTTTCCCTACTTGCCCCCTTATTTTCATAGCAATAGGGAAATCCTGGTGTTGTGCACGTTAGCTAGGAGATAAAATCCCGCTTTCGTAATATTCCCCCGTAATTTCAATCAGGTTGTAGTCTGGATCGACGAGATTGAAGTAGTAATAGTTAGCGTATTGGCAGGAAATGTCGGTATAGGGACCGATTTGCAAGGTTTGGATGCGTTCAAACTCCCGGGAGAGATCGGTGGTCCAGAGATTAAGGACGAATTTATGCACATCCGGTGGCTTGTCAGACGGGTTGTACAAATGACTTTTATTCATGATCGATAAGATACAATTCCCGTTGAAACGAAACTGGGCGAAGCGACCGGTGCCTAGGATGGTGGCTTTGCGACCCAAGAGTTGTTCGTAAAAACGGACGGATAGGGCGAAGTCTTTGACGATGAGGTAGAGGCCCCAGTTGAGGATGTGTTCGCTTGGTTCAAGGAGAGCTGGCGGGGTGTTGCGGAGGAGTTCGTCGGTGGCAATGCCCCATAGCTCGCAAAGCTGTACCACTTTGTCAATGTCGGGGAGGGTTTGGCCAAGTTCCCATTTTGATACTGACTGTCTGCTGATGCCGAGGAGTTCGCCTAACGCTTCTTGCGAAAGTCCGCGGATGATGCGTTGCTGCTGAATGCGACGACCGATACTTGTTTTGATGTCCATTTTTTCTCACCTGCCTAGCTGTTTGAGATATCTCAGGGCTATACTTGAAATTTGTGGCCGTTTCGAGTATAAGTATAGCACAAACGTTGAACGCACGCTAGCAACTTAGATTGGCAATTTGTCACCTGTTGGTTGCGCTGTCGAAAATTGCCCGGGAAATAAAACCCGGCGATTTACCGGGTTTTTAGGCTGAGTGGGTCGTAAAATTAGGCACTTGAACGCCGCTTTCCTCTAATTCATGATACAACGCCACCGATCCAAGCACCTGCCCACTGCCGAGGAATAAGCTTGCCAGCACATCCGTTGAAAAATGAAACCCAAGGTAAACACGCGACCATAACACAAGCAAAACGATCCCACTTAGCGAAACCGTCACGAGCGCTTTCTGCCATTTTTTCTTCAAAAATAACAATGCTAAAGTGATCAACAATCCGTAAAAAACGGTCGCTCCGGTCGAATGCCCGCTCGGGAAACTATAGCCGGTGCGAGTAAACAACCCACCAATCGGACGCGATCGTGCAAATAAATGTTTTAAAATAAAAGGAACGGCCGTTCCACTGAAAGCCATCGTCCCAGCAAACCAAATAGCTAATAACCCCTTTTTTGACAACCATAAAATCACGAAAATCACAACGGTCACCGCGAGGAGTGTCACATGATTCCCAATGCGCGAGATGATCAGGAATAGCGAAGTCAACGATTCAGTTGGCGTTAAAGTTAACCATTGTTGCCCGATGACATCTAAGTTTTGCACCCATTGGGCACGGAAGATGACCCCGACTGCCATGATCCCAAATAGCCCTAGTAATAAATTCCCCACATGTTCCTTCTTCATCTTCATCAACTCCAATTTTAACACAGAAATCTTAACTGTTCGCATCAAATTTCTTAAGTTTATGATACCAAGTCTGCCTGACATTACCGTGACTAAATCATATTTTTTTGTGACATTTTAGTGACTTTACCGTCGCATTATCGGTATCTAAATCGCATTTTGTATTTATATATAACATCATTATAGCAGTTTATCGTTATTTTGGAAGTATCAAATGTCATTTATTTGATGACAAATGTCACCATAGCTTCGTGATAAATGTCACTGGCATGAGTGGGGTGGATGTGTTACGATAGTGGCAAAAGAAGATGAAATCGAGGGAGCGGACTATGAATGAATTGACGCAGAGACAAAAAGATGCGATTGCGCAGTCGTATGTGAATTTCAAAGATAGGGGCATTTTGGTGCTGGCAGGGATTAGCGGAAAAGCCTTTAAAACGTTTAAGAAACGTCTGGTTGAATGGGAAACGCCGATTGATGATGAAGAGCTGGTCTTGTTTAAGGACCTCACTTGGCTTGGTGGCGGGGAAGAAGGGATTTTAATCACACACGCACATTTTTATTATTACCAATGGCGCTTTAAACAAATTGCCATTGCGGACATTGCGGAGATAAAAATCGGCGGTTTGTTTGATGAGAACATCGTGTTTGTTTTAAAAAACGGCCAATCCGTATCAATTTGGCTAGCGAAGTTATTTAGTGAAGTGAAGGAAGTGATCGAGATTCTTCAATCTGTTGATGAACCGGAACAGAAGAAGCCATCAGCATCGTCGCAAGTGCAGTGCTTGGGCTGTCGCGCGATCGTCCTGTCTCATCAAAATTTCTGTGAATATTGTCGCAGCCCTTTGTCGTGAACGGATCAAAAAAGCTAGACCGTTATGTGTCTAGCGTCTTTATCAATGAGGTTGTGAACAGTGTTGGTAGTACCGGCTGTTCGCTTTTTTTTGGTTGTTTTGTTTTTTCGACCCGTTGATGAATCGTTTGACAGATAGATAGGGTTGCAGCAAAAGATTTTAAATCTTTAGGTATGGGAATCGATGCTTTTGGTCGCTAAGATGCGGCGGCAGATTCCGTGGACGATGTAAATGAAGATGCCGAGAATCACCTTGATTCCTAGATAGGTGGGGAGGTAGAGCTCGGATCCCATTTGCAGGTAGATCGTTTCGAGGGGAGAGTTCGGGGAATACGTGTTGAAGAAGAAGAAGTTGGTGCCGAGGGCGTTGTTGATCGGCATCAAGACGATTAGCATAATGAAAATCGCGCTGAGTGGCATCCAGATTTTTCGGATGCTTGGTTTGATTTCGCCTGCACAGAAACGCATTAAGACGTAGTTTACGAGCAAGGCATGAAAAAGAAATTGTTGCCACGTATTAAAGTTGATGAGCGGTTGATGCGTCCAGTCAGGAAAGACATTCGCGATGGCTGCTGCTGGTAAGGTTAGGACAAATAGGACCTCTTTGGAATAGTCGCTTTCGACGTACGAATCGTATAGCTTTAAGAAAGCACCGATTGTGCATAGGTGTAGTGGTAAGCGGTGCGCGGTGTATTGTCCGGTCAAGAATTCGACAACGTGTCGTGAAAGGACAAGCAGTAGAATAAAGATAGCCAGCTTTTGCCGATATCTAGGCTTATCCGAACTATTTAAATAGTTGTTAACCATCCAGACGGCAAAAACCACGCTTGCTAGTAAAACAAGGATGTGTTGGACTGAAAAAGTTCCCATTGGGTTTGGGAATGCTACGTTTTCTCCGAGCATAAAAAAATCGCTCATGATGATCACCTCTAATTTACATTATACCCAAATCGCTCAGGTTTACACGTGTCGACATAGATTTTCAAATTTCTATTGTACTAGTGTACTAGAAAAAACGTCTCAGCAACTACACCCAAAAGGGTATTTTTAACGAAACACTACGATTGAGAATAAAAAACTCACAATCTAGTGCAAGGAGTAATCAGGTTATTTTGCAAAGTTGACATTATTGAAGGGTTTTTAAGCTTACAATGTCAACTTTTTCGGTATTTTCGTCGAAAAGTTGATATTCCGTTAAGTTGTTTATGAAACGGGTATGATTAAGGTGAGCGTTCTGAGCAATAACTCGATTTTTGTGGTCGAGTGTGATAAGATGGTGGATAGATGGAAGATGGGAGTTGATTTGAATGGGAGTTATTGAGGAAGACTTTGATGTTGTGGACGGATTTATTAATGAGAAGCTGGATGCACATGCTAAGGAGATTTTCGGGGACGTGCCGGACCAGAAAAAATTTTCGTTGGCATTTACGGTTGATGATGAACTGGTGGGAGCAGCAAACGGCGTTTTAGCGCAGCAAAATTTTCATCTTAAAGGATTAGCCGTGATCGCTGCGTGCCGAGGAAATGGTTATGGGTCGCAGTTGGTCGTTGAGATTGAAAAACGTGCGCTAGCAGCTGGCGCAAAAGTACTGACGGTGAGTACGCAATGCTTTCAAGCGCTCGATTTTTATCGGATGCACGGCTATGCGGTGTTTGCTGAGCTAGCTGATGTGCCGTTTGAGGGGGTAACGAAATATTATTTGGTTAAGCGGGTGTAGGGATGCTTCGAAAAGTCCATTGACTTGGGAAGAGAAAAGCCAATGGCGTGACGAAATGGCCATTTCATTGGCTCTAATGAAGCAATTTCATCATCAAAAAGCCACTGGAACTCGTTCCAGTGGCTCTTTTAAAATGATTCAAATTATGCTTCCAACTCAAGGTACTCGTTATACGTCGCAAGCTTATCCACGATTGTTCCGTCGCCTTTGAAATCGATGATGCGATTGGCGATGGTTTGTAACAACTGGTGATCGTGGCTAGCAAGTAGGATGATTCCCGGAAAATCACGTAAGCCGTTGTTTAAGGCTGTGATGGCCTCCAAATCCAAGTGATTGGTCGGCTGATCGAGCATAAGCAGATTGGCACTTGATAGCATCATACGCGATAGCATACAACGTACTTTCTCGCCCCCTGATAGTACGCGGGCTTTTTTCAACGCTTCTTCTCCTGAGAATAACATGCGTCCTAGGAAGCCACGGATAAATGATTCTGTCTGATCGGTTGAGTATTGACGAAGCCAATCCACTAGCGACAGGTTGACGCCTTCAAAGAACACGGTATTATCTTTCGGGAAATACGCGGTCGTGATGGTTACACCAAATTCAAATTCCCCAGCATCGGCCTCAACTTCCCCTTCTAAAATTTGCAACAAGGTCGTTACCGCAATTTCATCACCGATAAACGCGACTTTCTCACCTTTATTCAACGTGAAGCTAACGTTATCTAGCACCTTCACACCATCAACCGTTTTTGTCAGCCCTTCAACGCGCAGGATGTTATTTCCTGGCTCACGATCTGGCTTAAAGCCAACAAACGGGTAGCGACGACTTGACGGTTCCATGTCTTCAATGACGATTTTATCAAGTAACTTTTTACGCGAAGTTGCCTGCTTGGATTTCGAGGCATTCGCTGAGAAGCGTGCGATGAAGGCCTGAAGCTCTTTGACTTGCTCTTCTTTTTTCTTATTCGAATCTTTTTGCATCCGGATTAATAGCTGACTAGACTCGTACCAGAAATCGTAGTTTCCGACAAACAGCTTGATTTTCCCGTAATCCACGTCACAAATATGCGTACACACATTGTTCAGGAAATGACGGTCGTGAGAAACAACGATGACCGTCCCTTCAAAATTCCCCAAGAACTCTTGCAACCATACAATCGATGGCACATCTAAATGGTTAGTAGGCTCATCTAAAATGAGAATGTCTGGTTCGCCAAACAAAGCCTGTGCCAGCAACACTTTAATCTTTTGATCACCGGTCAATTCAGACATGTGCTTATCTTGTAGCTCATGAACAATGCCTAACCCATGCAGCAAAGTCGCAGCATCCGATTCAGCCATCCAGCCGTTAAGCTCAGCAAACTCGCTTTCAAGGTTTGCCGCTTTGATCCCGTCTTCTTCACTAAAATCAGGCTTGGCATACAGCGCATCTTTATCTTTCATAATCTTCAATAGCTTTTCGTTTCCACTAATCACGACATCTAAAACAACCATGTCATCGTACTGATAATGATCCTGCTTTAGTACTGACATGCGTAATCCCTTTGGGTAATTTACTTCGCCAGAATTCGGCTCAGTTTCTCCTGATAAAACGCGCAAAAACGTTGACTTTCCTGCTCCGTTAGCCCCGATCACGCCGTAGCAATGACCTGGATTAAACTTGATACTGACATCTTCAAATAATTTTTTGTCTGCAAAACGCAAACTTACGTTAGATACATTCAACATCTCTCTTTTTACCACCTTAATATTAAATTCCGCTTTTAAAGCACGCTTTTTCTATTCTATCACATTCCAGCAATGTACGCTAGGTGGTGGCAACGCTTTTACTCGCACTATTTTGCGGTGAACGTGTGCTTTCATTCGAATTTGCCTTCAAACTAATGAAGCGATCTGACTAGCTGAAGAGGTTAAAATTCAAAAGCTTAGCAGATATTTGGCTTTTTTGAGAGGAATCATTCGACTTGAGTAGAAAAAAGATATTTTATCGCGATCAAACCTTGAAATAAACAACCTTTTCATCTAAAATGATGATGATTGCAACCTAGCAATAGAGAGGTAAGTTTATTTGGAGGTAGTAGCGTATGAAGGGTTATGAACAAGAAAAAATGCAAAGAAGTAGTCTTCTATTGGGGATCATTGGTGCCTTAATTGGTGCTATCATTGGTAGCATTCCATGGATCATTGCCTTTAACCTTAATTGGATCATTGGTTTTCTCGGTGCGGTGATTGGTTATTGTGCGATGAAAGGGTACGAGCTGTTGAAAGGGCCAGATGGGCTTATCAAAATGGTGGTGGTGATTACGAGTTCACTCCTCGTGGTTTTATTAGTGCAGTATTTTTCTACTGTTTTTTGGCATTATCGCGATTGGCAAGGTGGGCGATTTTCACCGACATTCTTAGATGTGATGGACGCTATTAACGACGCGTTATTCACAGATGCTGTGTTCACAAGATACTTTTTGATTGATTCAGGAATGGGAATGCTCTTTGCAATATTCGGAATATCGGGCTTATTTAAGCAACGTAACGGTGAAGTTGACTTATTAGCAAATGAAAACGACCCAACAAATGATCTCGAAAAAGATACAAATGATCTGAATGATTTTGATTTTTAAGAGAAAAACGCTTCCCAAGAAAAAAAAATTTCAATAATGACCTTTTTCTCGTGCTTATTGCTTGCATATTTTGTCGATATTGTTTATAATTTAAGAAAAATTAACTATCTATTAGAGGTGGGATACGAGTGAAAACTATTCTATTTGTTGAAGATGATAAATTGATTCATCAAAAAGTAAAATTAGCAATTGAGTTGGAATTAATGGGAGAGGTAAGAGTTTTATCTGCTTACTCTGCAAAAGAAGCTAGAGGTTTCGTAAGTCTTATGCACATTGATATTTTTATCTTTGATATTAAATTGCCTGACGGTGATGGTGTTGAGCTTGCAAGAGAAATTCGCAGAATGAATGAAACGGCTCCGATGATATTCACTTCATCTGTTAATGATTTAAGAACACAGGTTGAGATTAACAATAGTATAAATATTCTATTGTACTTACAGAAGCCTTACGAGGCGAATGAGCTTGTCTTAAACCTTAAAAGCATCATCAGGCGATTAGGTAAGCCTGTTAAGCATTACATTAACCTAAGAATTGGGGCGAAGACGTTTAAGATTAATCTCAACAACGTGGTCCTAGTTGAAAAGGTAAAGAGCGATAAGAAGATCGATGTTTACATTCTAGATCCGTTAACGCAAGACGTTGAGATTAAAACTTTTCCGATGCAATCATTGGAAAAATTCCAAGAGCGCCTTAACGATAGCCGCGATTTGCTAAGAGTGAATCAAAGTGCTTTTGTTAATCCAAAATACGTGGATTATTACGACGGTTCTGAAAACGAAATTCATTTGAATCACGTTAAACGTGTCGTCACCATTGGTAGAACGTTCAAAGGTAATTTGAAAATTTTACTAAAATCAGGTGCTTCTTAATTAATGATGCCCTACCCATATAAAGAAGTCAAAAATGCTTTGGCTTCTTTTTTCATGCGAAAAATATTTGGCTTTTTCTGTGTAGAAATCTAAAGATTTTTCTATTACCCCTTTTCAAATTCTTTCATGTATAGTATAATATTGGCAGAAGACAAAAGCATTTGTTCACTAAATATGAACCCGCTGTTCTTAAAAATAGGTAAGCAATCGCATGAGTGTGCCGTTTTAAGGGTATCCTTAAAATGAGTAGGCGCTCATGAACAGAGAAAGCGAACCTAGAAAAGAGAGGCGATTTTTTTATGGAAAAAAAGATTTTCAAATCAATGGACGGGACTGAAGCGGCGGCGTATGCATCGTATGCCTTTACCGAAGTAGCAGGGATTTATCCGATCACACCTTCTACCCCAATGGCTGAATTCACAGACCTATGGGCGTCGCAAGGTAAGAAGAATTTATTTGGGGCACCGGTTAAAGTCGTAGAGATGCAGTCGGAAGCTGGTGCAGCTGGGGTTGTTCACGGGTCACTTCAAACCGGAGCGCTCACGACAACGTACACGGCATCGCAAGGTTTGTTATTGAAGATCCCAAATATGTACAAAATTGCGGGTCAGCTTTTACCAGGCGTGATCCACGTGTCAGCACGCGCGTTAGCGACGCATGCGTTATCGATTTTTGGCGATCACCAAGACATCTATGCGACGCGCCAAACCGGGTGGGCGATGTTGGCCACTAGCTCGGTGCAAGAAGTCATGGATTTGGGCGGTCTTGCGCATTTAGCGGCGATTAGATCTAGCGTTCCATTCTTACATTTTTACGACGGCTTTAGAACGTCGCACGAAATCCAAAAAGTGGAAGTCATGGATTACAAGCATTTCGACCGCTTGCTTGATAAAGAGGCTGTGGAAACATTCAGAGCACGTTCGCTTTCGCCGAACAACCCTGTGACCAAAGGGTCGGCGCAAAACGATGACGTTTATTTCCAAGGCCGTGAAGCGCAGAACAAGTATTACGACGCCATTCCAGATATCGTGGCTGATTACATGAAAGAAATCTCAGATGTGACCGGCCGTGAGTACAAACCATTCGTCTATTACGGGCATCCAGAAGCAACCGAGATCATTATTGCCATGGGATCGGCGTGCGAAACGATCAAAGGCACGGTCGATTATCTCAATACACAGGGTCGCAAAGTCGGTTTTATCAATGTGCATTTGTATCGCCCCTTTAGTAGCGAATACTTCTTTCACGTGTTCCCGGAATCGGTGCGCAAAATCGCCGTCCTAGACCGTACAAAAGAATCCGGCGCGCTCTGTGAGCCGTTATGCTTAGACATTCGCGGGCTCTTCCAAGGTCGTGAGGACGCACCAGTTATCATCGGCGGGCGTTACGGACTCTCATCAAAAGACACCACGCCTGGTCAAATTGTGGCGGTCTTCGATAACTTAGCCGGCGACATGAAAGACGATTTTACCATCGGAATTACGGATGATGTAACCTTTAAATCATTGCCAACGGTTGCTGGTGTCCACACGTTAGGTAGCGACGTCACAGAGGCGCTCTTCTTTGGTCTAGGTAGTGATGGAACGATCGGGGCGAATAAAAACACGATTAAAATTATGGGCGAGAACACGGACGGTTATGGCCAAGCTTATTTCGCTTACGATTCAAAGAAGTCCGGTGGGTTAACAAAATCGCATCTCCGCTTTTCTGCTAATCCGATTCAGGCGCCGTACTTAGTATCAACGCCAAGCTTTGTTTCGTGTTCATTGGACACTTATATCGGGAAATACGATTTGATTTCCGGGTTGCGTGAAGGCGGCACGTTCTTGCTTAATACGGTGTCTTCAGCAGAGGAGATTATCCAGAAATTACCAAACGAATTTAAAAAGATGCTTGCAGATAAAAAGGCGAAGTTTTATATTTTAGATGCGGTGTCATTGGCACGCGAGATTGGTTTAGGCCGTCGTACCAATACGATTATGCAATCGGCGTTTTTCAAATTGAATCCGCAGATGATGCCTTACGAGCAATCGATGAAGTTGATGAAAGATTATGTGGTAAAGCTTTATTCGCGTAAAGGTGAGAAAGTGGTGGCATTAAATCACGAGGCGATTGACAAAGGGGCTGAGGGGTTGACGGAAGTTGCTGTTGATCCTGCCTGGTCAGATTTGCCGATTGAGGCGCCTGTGGTGGACGGGTCACGTCCTGATTTTGTGCGTAACATTGTGGATAGTATTGTGCGTGCAGAGGGGAATGAGTTGCCAGTATCGGCCTTTTCGGAGTATGTGGATGGGACGATGCCACAAGGGACAACAGCGTATGAGAAGCGCGGGATTGCTTCGTTTATACCGAGATGGAACGAAGAGAATTGTATTCAGTGTAACCAATGTGCGTTTGTGTGTCCACACGCTGTGATTCGTCCGTTCTTGTTAACCGAAGAAGAAAAAGCAAACATGCCTGATGGTACAAAAACATTGAAGGCAATGGGACGTGGCTTAGATGGCTTAGATTATCGCATCCAAATTTCAACGCTTGATTGTACAGGTTGTGAGCTTTGCGTGAGCATATGTCCAGGAAAACGAGGCGCAAAGGCGCTTGAAATGGTCCCGATTGGTGAAGAAATCGCAGCAGGTGAAGTGCAGGCGAGCGAGTATTTCTTTAATAACGTGACTTACAAAGACACGCTTTTACCCAAAACAACGGTAAAAGGATCGCAATTTGCACAGCCGTTATTTGAATTTTCAGGTGCGTGTGCCGGCTGTGGGGAAACGCCATATTTAGGCTTATTAACACGTTTATTCGGTGCGAACATGACCATTGCTAACGCGACCGGCTGCTCGTCTATTTACGGTGCTTCTTACCCTGCAACCCCGTATACAACGAATGCCGATGGCCAGGGGCCGGCATGGGCGAACTCATTATTCGAAGACAACGCTGAATTTGGGTTTGGAATGAACATCGCGGGTGAAACGTTGCGCGATCGCATTCAGATGAGCTTAGAGGAGATCCTACCAACGCTAACTGATGGCGATGCCGAAGTCGTTAATCATTGGATCACGCATCGTTTTAGCATTGCCGAGACGACGAGTATCCGCTCTGACTTGGAGCGTGTGTTAGCTGCGCACGATTCGGATGCCGCTCGTGACGCATTGGGTCTAGCTGATTATATCGTCAAACGATCTAACTGGATGGTCGGTGGAGACGGTTGGGCATATGACATTGGTTTTGGCGGTCTTGATCATGTGATTGCGAATAACGAAGATGTGAATATTTTAGTGATGGACACGGAGGTTTATTCAAATACAGGTGGTCAATCGTCGAAATCATCTGCGAAAGGTTCTTTAGCGAAGTTTACAGCTGCTGGGAAGCCGAGTACAAAGAAAAAGCTGGCTGAGCTTGCGATGTCGTACGGTCACGTGTATGTGGCGCAAGTGTCACACGGTGCGAATCAAGCACAGGTCATCAAAGCGATGATGGAGGCTGAGGCGCACCCTGGTCCGTCGCTGATCATTGCTTACTCGCCGTGTATTGCGCACGGGATTAAAGGTGGCTTAGCGAATACGATGAATCAGGCCGCTTTGGCAACGGCATCCGGTTATTGGCCGACGTTTAGGTTTTTACCGTCTGAGCTAGCAGCGGGAGCGAATCCGCTTAAAATTGATTGCAAAGAACCAGACTGGGATCGCTATCACGATTTCTTAATGAGCGAAGACCGTTATGCGCAATTATATAAAATCAACCCTGAGCAAGCGGAATCGTTGCTTGCGGCTAATAAGAGCGAAGCGATGCGCAGGTATCGCCAACTTGTGCGTTTAGCAGCACTGGATTATAGTGATGAAGCGTCAGTGGTGGAAGTTGTTGAATAGAAAGATTGAAAGCAATTCGAGCTTTAATTCGGATTGCTTTTTTTTCGTTAAATTCAAGCTAAAAACTGGTTGATTTTTGTCGGAAAATATGATATTGTACCTGGATGGGTGTTTTCATAATATAATTATAAAGTAGGTAAACGAAATATGTCGGAAGAGATAACAAATAAGAAATTCAGCTGGCAGGAGAAGTTGCTGTATTTTGCTGCAGCCACATTGTTGCCAAATATCTTCTTATTTAATTTATATAGCAATAATTACGAAGATGCACACATTTTGCTTGGGCATGTGTTCATTTTAACTGTAATACTAGTCATGGGGAGTATGATCGGATTACTCTTAAGTCGATTTATCGTGCATAGTTATGAAGGGGCTTTACTGTTATTATTGTTTTTTTGGGTCTTCTTTTGGACGTTTGAAACGTTTTACAGTAGACTGCCAGCATTCTTGACAGAGCTTTCTGCGGATCACTCAAAAAACCTGTTTTTATTTTTCATGTTGAGTGTGTTTTTTGGGTGTGCATGTGTCTTGCGACTGTTAAAGATAAAATTTTATAAAGTCCGGGCTCTTTTTAGTGCATTGGCTGGTGTTATTTGTTTGATGTTTGTATTCAATGCCGTACCGCCTGTTTTTGCGAATGTCACAGCCCCAAGAATGGAAGATAGAGCCGAACAAGTTGATTTTTATATCAGGCACGATTTTAATGTAGACAGCTCGTTGCCTAGTCCTGATATTTACTGGTTGCACATGGACGGTATGATTAACTTTTCTAGCATGGCATTTCTTTTCGATGATACTCAAGATGAATTAAGGCAGCAATTGCTAGATCGCGGTTTTGTGATTAATGAAGAGGCAGAACTAGCTGCACATAATACTGTTTTTGGTGTCCCTGCCTTATTATCACCAGCTTTTTACGATAGTTATTTAGGCGAGTTGCTTACTCACACTAATACGTTATTGCGTCGTGGTCGCCAGCGATTTTTACACGGTGCCCTCAATGACGATGGGATTTCTCTTGCAGAAGACGTGGCACCGTATCATGAGTTGCTTCATGCGTTTTTAGCCGTTGATTACACAGCCGTTATGATTGCTGATTTTTCTGAAACCGTCTATGTTCCCATCGATCATTTTTACCGGATTGGGAATGCCGAAAGACATGACGATACCCCTTTGACCATCGGAAACATTACTGAAATAGAACGTCATGTTTTGTCTGATGCTATCGATTTATTAGAATTATTAACGCTTGCGACACCGGTGCCTTATCGCTTTGTGATTCAAATTCGAGAAGGCCAATTTGATTGGGAGTCGATCCCAGAGTACGCCGAAGAAATTGATCGTTTGACAGAAGGCACTTCGGATTTACCACATGAGCGACAACTTTATCGTCGCTTGATGGATTCTTTTTCAATCGAAGGTCCACGTCTGGTTTATATGCCACTTATGTTTACGCACGCAGCAAGATGGAACTGGCATTATGATGAGTTAGTTGGGCATGGTGCGCATTCCTATCGCATTGATCTTTACCCAACTGCGCATGAATATGCGGCGAATGTGATGTTGACGATGATCGATTTGATTTTAGAGGAAAACCCCAATGCTGTGATTGTTATACAATCTGATCACGGGTTTCACCTTCACGCCACACAAGCTCAGTTGCTGGCAGATGGCTTTACTGAGTTAGAAGTTGCACAGATTCAAAATTCGGTGATGAGCGCGGTGCGGATCCCCGAACAATACGGTGGCTTGGATGAGGCACTTGATCCAAGAAACATCACAAGAGAATTGGTCAATCGCTTTGTCGGGCCAAATTATGAATTATTATCAGAATAGAAGCACCCTAAAATGAGTTACACCTATTAAGGAGATGATTTGATGTATTTAGATCCAGCTTTTGCAGGCATGTTGCTGCAAATATTATTAGCTTTAGTCGTAGTGGGAGGCGTGGCGCTTTTTTCGATGAGACGTAAGATTCGTGAGCTTTTTTCAAAGAAGAAAGATCAAGCAATTTATAACAACTCAGGCAATGCGAGTGACGTTGAAGAAGACGTTATCGACACGTTAGATTAATGGTTAAAGGTGAGAAAAAGTTGTGGATATGATTAATACACTCTTAGGGACCCCATTGGGTCTCATTATTTACTTTGCTTATCAGTTGACGGGGAGTTACGGCGTTGCGATTTTAATTTTTTCGATCATTATCAAAATCATTATCTACCCGATTACGTTGTTATCACATAAAAATGCCATTAAGTTTTTGCAGTTGCAGCCGGCTTTAGGGGTTTTGAAAAAACGTTATGCCGGTGAGAAAGAAAAGCTCAACGAAGAGCAGTATCAACTGTTTAAAGAGAAAGGGTACAACGTTTTTTTAGGCATTCTTCCGTTGATGATTCAGCTGATACTAATTATGGGAATGTTACAAGTGATGTATCGCCCTTTGCAGCATATGATTCGCTTGGAGCAACCTGTAATAGATGTGTTAGTTGATGAGTATCGACTACACAGCGCGCCTGATCCAAGAAGTGCAATGGATCAATTGCATGTTTTGCAAGCGGCTCAAGACCCGCGCTTTGCAGAGCTGTTTGTCAGAGCAATGCTAGCAGAGGATGTGCTAGTGGATGGTGTTGTGATGCCGTCAGGCAATGAAATCGTGACGGTGATGACCGACATTGATATGACATTCTTCGGCATTGATTTAGGTGCGACTCCGTCGCTGCGAACACCTTCTATTTTGTGGGTGATCCCTGCTCTGGCAGGAACGCTTGCTTTGATTTTCTGCCTTGTGCAAAATAAAATTAGCCCAGGTGCTCTGACACAAAGTCCGAGAGCTAACCTTGGGATGACGATTTTCACAGTGTCGCTTTCGTTGTATTTTGCCTTTGTGATGCCAGCAGGAGTAGGGTTATACTGGGCGTTAGGCAATTTCTTTGGGATGGTTGTCACGATTATTTTGAATATCACCCATGGCTCTAGAAAGCTAGCTGGTGATGCGCTTGATTATATGGAAGCGAATCGATTAACACCCACTGAAGTTAAGCAAGAAAAACAATTAAAGAAAAAACTGACGGCAAGAAGCAAAACAGACGCTGCGCGATTTGCACGTGCTGAAAAAGAACTGGTTTTTTATGCACTCAGCGGCGGGCAATATAAATTTTATCAAAATACAATTGAATACTTGCTCGAACATTCAAACCTAAAGATTCATTATTTGACCAACGATCCTGATGACGGCGTTTTTCAAATGAGCCACGAACGCTTCATGCCTTATTTTGCGACACAAGGCAGAACCATTACGTTATTGCTAAAGTTAAAGGCTGATATGTTTGTCACGACGGTACCGGATTTGCAAATCTATCACATGAAGCGGTCGGTTGTCAAAGAAGAAATCGAATACGTTCACGTTGTCCATGGCTTATCAAGCACACACATGGCAGCCAGAGAAAAAGCGTACGATTACTTCGACACGATTTTCTGTGTGGGTCCTCATCAAGTCAATGAGATCAAAGCGCGGGTTAACCTAGCAGGTCTTAAGCCAAAAAAATTAGTGGCCTCAGGTTATGGTTTATACGACCAACTCGTAGACGCGTATCAAGAAAATGCGGATGTGGTCAATGAACAACCTCACATCTTGATTGCCCCGTCTTGGCAGTCTGATAATATTTTGGAGAGTTGTATCGATGAGCTTTTAGTGCCGCTGTTTGGGAATGGATTTAAAATCATTTTACGTCCGCATATCCAGTTTGTGAATATGTTTCCTCGCAGAATGAAAGAGCTAGCCATAACTTATCAGAAGCAAGTTGAAAGTGGTGAGTTAGTTCTGGACTTGGATTTTTCTAACAATAAATACATTTTCACTTCGGATGTTTTGATCACAGATTGGTCGGGCATTGCTTATGAATTCTCCTATTGCTCATTAAAGCCGTCGGTCTTTATTAATACACCGATGAAAGTGTTGAATCCAAATTATGAAAGCTATGACGTTGAAGTGCTAGACATTACCTTGCGAGACAAAGTGGGCGTTTCGGTCGAGATGGATCAATTAGAGACGGTGGGGGCAGTGGTGTCACAATTACTCAATGAGAAAGAAACTTATCAGCATAAAATTGAAGAGGTCATCGAAAACTACTTGTATCACCCGCATCGAAGTGGAGAAGCAAGTGCCAAATACATCATGAACCAGCTAGAGAAAAAATAATAACTAGAATAAGAGCATCCATCCAAGTGATCGGTGCTCTTATTTTCTATAGAGGTTCGGGTGTAGGCAAAAATCCGCATCCTTTCTATAACAATAAAATATCTCCAAGTAATTTTAAAAATGTGAACATTTGTTAAAATATTAATTAAAAACACTTGATTTATGATCGATAATGTGATACGCTTACTAAGTATAAGGAGCTTCTGACCCATAAGGAGCTTCTGACCCATAAGGAGCTTCTGACCCATAAGGAGCTTCTGACCCATAAGGAGCTTCTGACCCATAAGGAGCTTCTGACCCATAAGGAGCTTCTG
>Ga0131853_10000247_pt1 | contig 97297 bp, 86 predicted proteins | sample TergutLab28metaG_FD_92764 | JGI IMG/M metagenome (GOLD analysis project Ga0131853, IMG submission 92764) | Labiotermes labralis P1 segment gut microbial communities from Petit-Saut dam, French Guiana - Lab288 P1 (version 2) (version 2) | ecosystem: Host-associated > Arthropoda: Insects >...
TCCATCCCCAGGTTTTTGCGTGCTTTTTATTCCCTGCTCCTCTGCCCTCAGCTTTTCAACACCACTTCTTACTCTCACTTTTCTCGCTTTTTGATCCTGTACATAGTGTGAATACTAACATTTTATTAACGGGTGCGAACTCTTTGAACCGTATGTGAAAAACGTGCGGTATGGTAGGTCACAGGATTTTTGTGTTCCTGAAGGGCATCTGTTTTTCTTAGGAGACAATCGGCCGTTTTCAATAGACTCCCGTTTTTGGGACAACCCTTATATGCCTATTGAAAATATAATAGCTCAAGCGAGCTACACTATTCTACCAAGGATTACCTCCTTGGGTTTGGAGGAGAACTGTCAGCCACCCCACATCTAAAGTTGGGGGCTTGTAAGAGCCCGGTTGACCAGTCTAAGGTTTAAAGCTACGTTATTCAAGTCATGACACCTACGGATGCCTCCTCAGTTCGTAGCACACTGTCGTATCGGATTAAACAGTATCTTAGGGGTAAGAAACAGTGTCCGATGCATAACAAGCTTGCGATAACATTGACGAGAGGATAATTACGGCTTCGGCCAGTACAGGAGAAATCCTAAATGGTATTTATAATCGACGCAAACAAGCAACCCTTAGCACCATGCCATCCGGCCCGTGCCCGCAAGCTCCTCAAAGCGGGCAGAGCTGCTGTTTGGCGCACATATCCCTTTACGATTATTTTGAAAGAAGTAAAAGAACCTGTTCTTGAGCTGCTGGAAACGAGGCTCAAGATAGACTACGGTAGCAGACACACCGGACTCGCCATTCTACAAGGTAATAAAGTGGTTTGGATGGCCCAGCTTGACCATAGGACCGACATTAAAAGCAAGCTCAAAAAGCGCAGCGGCTATCGCCGCCGGAGAAGGTCTGCTAATCTGAGATACCGCAAGCCCCGTTTTTTAAACCGCATCCGTCCAAAAGGTTGGCTGCCGCCATCCCTGCAAAGCAGGGTGGATAATATCGAAACATGGATTCGCCGACTTAGAAGTGTGTGCCCGATAACACACATCTCATATGAGAACTGTAAGTTCGACACTCAGCTTATGTGCAACCCAGAGATTAGCGGTATTGAGTATCAGCAAGGTGTCCTTCAAGGCTACGAGGTACGCGAATATCTGCTCGCTAAATTTAGCCGCAGATGTGTGTACTGCGGCGCAGAAGGTGTACCTCTGGAAGTCGAGCACTTAATCCCAAAGTCAAGGCCGGGTTCGTCTGACAGAGTTAACAACTTAGGGCTTGCGTGCAGGCTGTGTAACCTGAAGAAGGGTGCGCAGACAGCCGAAGAGTTCGGATTCCTTGAACTGTATGAGCAGGCGAGAAAGTCGTACACGGAGCCTGCTGTACTTAATGCTACACGCTGGAAGGTGTACGAGGTCTTAACTGCTACCAGCCTGCCAGTAGAATGCGGGACTGGCGGGCGCACAAAGATGAACCGCATTAAGTTGGGGCTGGAGAAAAGCCATTGTCTTGATGCTTGCTGTATCGGGGCGTCTACACCGGAAGTGTTGATATTCAAGACGACGAGTGTTCTATACATTACCGCCAAAGGACGCGGTTCACATTGCCGTACAAACACCAATGATTCCGGTTTCCCTGTAAGTTATTACGCAAGAAAAACACAGTTCTATGGGTTTAAGACCGGCGATATGGTAAGGGCAGTTGTGTCTGCGGGGCTAAAGACTTCGGGCGACTGGCGCGGACGTGTGCTGTGCAGAAAGACAGGGTATTTTGATATTAAAACAAAGAAAGGGCGGATATGCGGAGTTAGTCATAAATATGTATCCCTGGTTCAAAACTGCGATGGATATGATTATTTTGTGGCTACTTCCTCCCCACACTTAAAAGTAGGGGCTTCCGTAGCGTGATTTTGGTGAAGAAAAAACTGCGAAATAACTGGAAAGACAACAAGCTGATAATCGTGCTTGCTTTGGTAGTGCTTGTTTCAATCGCTACAAGCCTCTTCTTATTGCAATACAGAGGGGAAGACCCCCAAACTCTGCGAGAGGACTCATTTGTTATAGAGGATTACGTACCAAAGACAGATGGCTCTCGTAATATGATAGCCGGCAATGCAGGTGATGCAGAATTTGATGCACTTGACCCAGATGCATTAGCTCCTACGACATTAAGTGAAGATGAAGTGCTCAGAGAAGTCTCCGCCATCCTGGATGGGCTCAAAATACTTGACCCAGCATCTCTCGAACGAGTCTCGCCTCAAGCTTTCGGAGGGGAACGAAATCCTTTTTATCACATGCTTAGAACTGCCGAAGAAAATCGTCAAATTGGGGAAATGTTTAAGGTTCTAGGTGCAGCTACAACGCACAGGGTTGTCGGCCATATTGTTGACGAAAACTCTCCAAATGCATATCGAGTGTTTGTTGAAGTGCAAACGCCTTATGCTGTCCCCGATATTCTAAGCTATTCTCGTGGAGATAAATTGTGGCCCATACAAGAACTGTCTTTCTTGGGCGGTTCTGGCGCTGCCACCGTGATTGCAAATGCGGGTGTTGAAAGCTTGCCTGTATCAACAGATGTTATTGTTTTGAATGTGCTGGTTGTGGACGACGAGCCGGTAATCGTACACGCGACCTCTCTAAATTATGGGACTCGTATCCCTCAATACGCTTTTTTATGGGGCGGCCATATTTTTGGAGGGATTTCCGGTGGCGATTTGATTAGCGAGTGTGTGCTTGGCGCAAAAACTGAGGTTAGCCGGGAACACTTTATGGGGCACGCTCACAATGTGCATTATGTGAGGTCAATTGAACAGGTCTTGAGCCACGTTCAAAACAATAATTTCGATGCAATACGTGAAATGTCAGTAGGTACATCGCCTATGAGTGAGATTGCGTATTTTATGTTTGCGGGAAACACCCCTTCTGAAAACTCTGATTCAAGAGCCCGGAGCCTCCAATACTCGATGAGGTTCTTTGAATGGGTGCCGGACAATTTCAATTTTGACAACCCCGCATCTCCGATGGATTTTCTCATGCCCAGAGCATCTGTCCTTATCACTTATTCGGTGGTTGACCCGGCTTCAAATGGAAGGGCGTATTATACGCAGATAGTTAGCTGGACATCGAGCAGGATACCTCCTGCTATACTCGCAGAAAACTTCACGGCTGAAGAATATGCCGCATTTGAATCAGCGTTAGCTGAGGCTCTTGAAAACCCACCGGAAGACTTCTTCGATACAAACGGATTCTTAATCGCAGCAGCTCTTGATGTTATGCTTATGGAGGTTACCGGAGTAGGGTCTACGTCTGCTTCAGACCGGGAGCTGTTCAAGGAAATCGGCCGATAGGAACAAAAATACTGAAAGCCATCAACTGTGGCTTTCTTTTTTGCAAAGCACTTACTTGAACGAGCGGCTGCCGATTTGATATAATTTATACATCTTAGTATTTTGATTTTAGGTTGTTGGCAAAGTAACAAGCAAAGCTCGTTCCACTTCGCCTTCGGCTCACGGTAAGGCATCACTGCCGGTATTTTATACATTCCGAGCATAATTACGTCTTTTGGCGTGATTATGCTTTTTTATTGCTCAAAAACTACAAGCTTTGACTTGTTTATATACAAACGTTTTTTGAAAGGAAGGTGATGAGGTGAAAGCAAATTATCCAGGCGCATACAAAAGAGGGAAGTTGACTGCTAAGGAAGAACGAGAGCTTCAAAAGGCTATCGTTCAAAATCTTGCTAAGCGCAACCCACTTTTTGCGGCCATGCTTACATGTCCCGGTTATGCAAAATAAAGAAGAAGAGGTGTTTTCAATGACCAAAGGAATCAATGGGTTGTCCTCCCGAGAAACATCACGTATCAATGTATCATGATTACTGCTCATGGCCCCGTCTCTGAGGAATACACGTTCCCCGAAAGCATTCTCCATAAAAGTGTGTTTTTGACTTTTGAGGCGGCGGATTCGCTTAGAAAGCGTGGCCTTCGGGTTCGAGCATTTTCAACTGGTGAAGATGGCCTATAATTTTTTTTGAAAAGGAGATATCAAAATGGAAAACGCAAGCTTTTTTCTCGGTAACGGTCAATGCTCTGCGGCGGCCAAAGTGAACTTTGTCGCAGGGATAGAGCATTTAGTACAAACAGCCAAAGGAGCCGACGGAGAGCGCAATTTGCAACTCTTCCCGGTGACTTCCCAACTGACCTGGTTCTGGGCCGTGCATCCTGAAGGGCGCATCTGTTCTCAGATTGTTTTTGAGGACGAGTACCGCGCCAGGGCGGAAGCGACCATATATGCCGCGAACGATAGGGTTCTTGCAACAGCCTGCGGCTCTTGTATGGTGCATGACATACCATTCAAATACGTCGAAGCTGCCGAAACTGTGGCCATCCGACGCGCTCTGAACTTTGCCGGTTTCGGCTGCCAGCTGGTTGCAAAGGCATTTGAGGACGTTTCTGACATTGCAAATGAAAACCCTGCACCGGCGACTCCTACTGACAATGGAATGCCTCCTTTGCCATCCGAAGTTCCGTCTTTAGCCTCTGAACCGGATAGCTTCAAGGCAAACAAGCTGGTAAGCACCGGTAACAATGCCAACGGCGAGGTTGAGGAAAAGCCGCGCAGGAAAAGAGGGGCTAAATCAGGGTCGGTTCCTGAGCCAACTGAGATTCCCTCTAATCAAGAAACCGGTACTTCCACCGAACCAGAGACGCCGCCTACAACTGACAATGCTGAGCCGGAGACAATCACCACAACCTCTCCGACAGAGGATGAGCAGCAAGGGTCTGAAGCTGGTGAGCCCGATGTGAGTCCCGTGACAACTGACCCGAACACCCGTGGTGAAGCTGGCGGTGAAGGTGAGGAAGCGCAACTGCAAGACACAACTACTTCTCCTGAAAACACAGAATCGGCGCCAATTGCTGATATAAGTGTTGAAAGCCAGGTGGCCGCGGCCGTTGCGTCTTCAGAAGAAATTGAACCGACAGCATTTGAACTGAAATGTATTGGCGGCAATTTTGTGCCTGGAGAGCTATATTTAAACAAGAAGGGTGGAGAGACAGGCGTGTTGCAAGGTGACCTTGTGAAAGCGCTTCGATTCTTCGGAACCAATCCCGAACTTGTAACTGAGACGGTGATGGAGGCAAACCAAGAGCACCTTGTGGACAAACCCCTAAAAGAACTTGCCGCTCATGGGACTTTGGGCTGGGAAGTGCTGCGTTCAATGCTCACTTTCTCTACCAGCTCAAATGTTGCGTTCATCGCCGCCATCCTGTTCTGGTACTACAACACTACTAAAGAAGCTTTTCCGGCGTTCGCAGTGCAAGCAGCTGCGTAACCTGTAATCGCTTTTTGAAAATATATTTCAGAGGAGGGCCCAGCCATGTGGGATGAGTTCACCATATTTGACGTGATGTATCTTACTGGTCTGCCCACGGACAAAATGAGGTCTGCCTCTGGTGGGTACTACGAGTGTCCTGAATGTCGCAAAAAGGGTAAGTTTAAAATCAACCCCTCCATAAACAGCGGCGTAATCCGTTGCGCCGCCTGTACGGTAGGGGGAGATAAACTGGACCTTTATGTTCTGTGCTCAGGTATGCATTATACCCTTGTGACCGAAACTTCAAGGTCAGGTAATCCCTACTTGCGTCCCTCCAGAGAGGATAGGAGCGAAGCTGCAAGGGAAATTGCTGAAAAAATGAGGATAGAGCGCAAGAGACCAGGGTTTGTAGAAAAAACCACCAAAATGCAGAAGCGAATGGAAGAAGCAGCTCAAAGAGCCTCAAACTCCACGCGAACCCCCCAGGAAAAGCACGAGGTATACTCGGCGCTTCTGGAGATTCTCCCGCTGACCGACCGGCACAAAAGAGACCTACTGGCGAGAGGTTTAACAGAAGATGACATCTCGACAATAGGGTTCAAATCAGCCCCTCTCTTTGGTCAAGCTACGCTTACCAAAAAGCTGACAGATAAAGGGCTGTCTCTTGACGGGATAGCCGGCTTCTTTAAGCACGGTGAGTATGTTGACAAAACAACTGGCGAGCTCATCGAAGAATGGAACCTCTTGTCAACAAATGCGGGGTATCTAATTCCGCTTCGGGACGAGAACGGTTACATTGTATCGCTTCAAATCAGATTGAACGATACTAAGGTTGGTAAATGCATGTTTTTTACGAGCGATGTTGCAACCTTAGACTGCGGTACGAAAGCAGACTCAGTGGTTCACGTCGAAATGTGCAGTGAGCCGCCAAAATACCTGTATGTAACGGAAGGGGCAATCAAGGCTTATGTTGGCCACGCCCTGTACAAAGATTTGTTTGAGCGAGACGACGCCGTATTCCTTGCCGTGCCCGGAACGTCAAATATGGCCGGGATTCCTCATCTTATGGACCACTTCCTGTCTAAATACAATCTTGAACGCATTGTGGAATTTTACGATTTCGGAAAATTTTACAGGGCGGACGCTGCTGAGTTGGATATGAGAGATTCAGAAGGTGAAGGCTTCGAAGCGCCAAACAAAAACGTTGCAAGGGACCGCGACAATCTCGAAAGAATGCTCAGGGATTCTATGAGGAAGTGGCGAGCCAAACAAGCTGATAAGTACAAATCCGGTGAAATCTCACCTCCTACTTTCACCTCGTTCCCCAAGAACAGGTACAAGGGTAAAGGGTTGGATGACCACTTGCTTGCAATAAAAAAAGAAAGAAAAAACAATTCTAATTAAGGAGGAAGGCAACTATGTCCAAAAAAGTCATAGGTACTTTTGAGTTTGATGAGGGGTTTATTAAGACCCTCAAGTTCATGAAGGGTTTCGTTGACCGGAAAAACAAAAACAACTCCATTGTGCGCGTCATCGCAGAGAATGGAAATCTTCTGGTCAGCCACTGCTCGATGGAAGCGATGGCAAGAAGGACGTTCCAAGGAGTATGTACAGGGACTTTTGACTTCAATATTGGAGCTGAAAGCCTTATAGCTTTACTTAATCACTTTAAGGTGGGTAAGGTTGATGTTTCCAAGAGTTTAATCCGCGTTGAAGACGCAACTGGCAATGAAGAACAAAGTCGTCCGCTGGCTGTTGACGGTCCTGTTTGGGATTTTCCCAGCTTTGACGGCATTGAGTTTAATCGACTGCCGGAAAACATATTTCGTGTGGCTGCCCAGTCCAGATATGCCGTTGACGACAAGAAGGACGAAGAGGAATCTACTTTCGCCCGAACCAAGATTTCGATTTCTTTTGAGAAAGGCAAAGGAGTGGTTGTTGCTTCGTCCGGCTCACGCGCAATGTATGCGATTGGTGCCATTGATTATGATGGCACATCTGTTGAATATTTGATAAGCGAGTGGCTGGTTGATAGTCTTTCTAAGCTGTTTGCAAAGAACGCCGACATGGAAATTCTCGGCGCTGAGACGGCAAATAAGTATCTCTTCAAAGTAGACGAAATAGAAATCGCTTTAGCAAAACCGGCAGAATCGTCTTTCAAGCCCAGCATAGAAAACGCAATTGAACGAATGAAGAGTCTAAGTTCAATGAGCGTTGAAATGCGGACCCAAGATGTGCTCCATTTTATCAAAGGTTCAATGCTTGAGGGCGGAAGAGCTGATAAAGTGGTCATGTATCTGGATGCCAAAAGCAGCGTTGTTCGTGCAGAGCACGCACAAAATACCTATTACAATCTGCTTGCAGCTAAGTTCAGCGGTGTTCTCAAAGATAATATGGTCATCGGGTTCAGCCCGGCCAATATGGAAGTGGCTTACAAGAGCATCAAAACTCCAACAACAATTCAAACTTTCATTTCTGACACAAGCCCTTCGTTCATAAATGTTGAGTGGGAAAACTACTTAATTACCCACATCATCTTACCTCTGCGGCTTAATGAGTCGGTTTTTGAGGCGATTAGTTCATCTTCGAAGTGGGATAAGCTCAAAACGCCAGAACCTATTAACAAGCCGACAGAAACGACACCAACGACCTCGCCTGCGCCTGAATTTGAAGCTGGCGAGTCGCCGGAAATTTTGTTTTAGCTCCGAAACCGGAAGAGTGGCCATTGCCACTCTTCCTCTTACATACCAAACGAGGAGGGAACCACTTGCAAGACTTGAAGCTGTATAGCATGGCAGACCGTATGCAGATTTCAAAGACAGGAGTTTCTGTTGTCGAAGATTATTTGCGCAGTGTTTCCCGTGTTATCAAAGTGTTTAACCTTGAAGAACATCAGAAGTACCAGAAAGCTGATATAGATATAGCGGTTATCACTCTCAATGATGGTGTCGTCGGATTTGAGACAATTGAAATCAAAACAGATACCTACAAGACAGGTAATTTATACTTTGAGACGGTCAGCTGTATTGAAAAAGAAACGCCTGGTTGTCTAATGTATTCCGAAGCGGATTATCTCTATTATTATTTCGTGCAGACAACGGAATTGTACGTTATGAATATGAAGATGTTCCGGGAATGGGTTATAAAGAATCGTAACAGCTTTGTAGTGAAGAATACATCAACCAAACTATTTGGTGAAGCAGGCCGGTATACATCTGAGGGTTTGCTTGTTCCGCTGTGGAAAATTAGAAAAAACTTTAAACTCTTTGAAGGCCAGGTAATTCTGCTCCGTGATGACGATAAACAAGCGGTAATATAGCGCACTTGGTTGATTTATCTATGTATTCTTTCTTATAATAAAAACATCTTAGTATTTTTTGTTTTACAGCGTAGCTGAACGGTAAGATTTGAAGTTCGTTTGTCAAATCGGTTGTTTTCTATATTTGAGGCATAGGTGCATCTTCACAAAAGGTGTATTTATGCTTTTTGTATTTACAAACCAGCCTCCTTAACTTATAGGAACGCGAAGAGGTATGACTCTTTGGGTTCCTTTTCTGTTAACAGGCTGGTGTGCTTTTGTAGTCATTTGCCTTTTGATAATTCATCAAGCTGAGGCTTGTTTATATATAAGTGCTTAATAAAAAGAAACGAGGTGACCGCCGTGAGTAGCTACAGACGCAATCGCGCAAGCAAGCCAGTTGCGTGTAAGTATTGCGGAAAACTAATCAGATTTTTACCTAATGGAATCCCTGTCAGCCCAGACGGTAAATACTATCGCCCTTCTTGTGGCGGTAGAGAAACTTCATATCTCATGTCCAACGGAAAGGAAAACAGCGGGGTGGTAGCCTCGGATGGGATTCTTGGGTATATGAGGCATTCTTGCGCCCCACAAACGCCAACAAAGCGACCGTGCGTTGTTATAGCCAACGAGAAACATGTGCTCGCCGGCGAACAGATTTCGCTATTCAAAAATAATTATAGGGTGGTAGCATTATGACTTACTTCAACACGAAGCAAATTGGCAAGGCATTTGAAAGCTGTTTGGGAGAAAGCCGCAGCTTCGAAAATGACCATTATGGCGCTTCATGTGCCAGGCTAACCGCAGCGTCAATTTTTTCTGAAGATTCTTTTTTTGATGAATGCTGTCTTTCGTTTGCTGCTAAGAATGGACAGTTTTCCCTTTTTGAAGAGGATGCCGTACTCTCATAGCACTTAATCTGAAGCAAGCTCCCTCGTAAAATACGAGAGGGCTTGTTTTTTTGTGCTCAAAGTAGCCTGGTTGCAACTCGGCGTACTTTTGACTATATATAAGATAGATTCCTATAGAAAGGAGGCGCCGCGTTGAAAAGCTCTAAAATTGAGTTTTGTACAGATTCATGGAACCCTGTGACAGGATGCTTGTACGACTGCCCATACTGTTATGCGAAAAGTATTGCTCACAGATATGGCGGCCACAAAACTCTCGAATACTACATGGCCTTGGAAAGGCCGATTGACACGTCTGTCTTTCGGGTTCTCGAAACGCCTGTCTTAAACGAACTCAATCGTCAAAAAGAAAGCTACCCGTTTCTGTTTGCGCCGACGTATGAGCGGTATCGGCACGATGAGTTTGACAGGGCCGCCCGCAAAGCCCCTGGGAATGTCTTCGTATGCTGTATGGGAGATTTGTTTGGCTCATGGATTGAATCGTGGGTTATTGAGGAGGTTTTCGAGAGGGTTCTTGGTGCGAAGAAGCACAACTACCTCTTTTTGACAAAAAATCCATCCCGGTATGATGAACTTACTTTTCTCCCTGGCGGAATACGTCCTGATAACATGTATTTTGGTGCCACTATCGACTCGCAGGGGATGGCAAAGAGCATTCTGGAAAAGCAGATTGAGCGACTTAATTTCCTTTGCATTGAGCCGATTCTCACGGCAGTGGATTTGGGAGAGTTTTTGGACTATTCTCCTGGAAAAATCGAGTGGGTGATTCTTGGCGCTGAGAACGGTAATCGGAAGGGAAAAGTTGTCCCAAAAACAGCTTGGTTACAGCACGTCTCAACAGTGTGCAAATCGCGTGGCATCCCTTTATTTATGAAAAGAGGGCATACACCAGCCGGGAAGCTTTCTTTACTCGAAAAGGCACTTGGAGTAGATTTCAGGCAAGAATACCCGGCATCTCTCGCTAAAAACGCACTTGCTTGATTCTTCGCTCGTACCTCAGTTAAAATTTTTATACTACCTCACTCTCAAAAGAAAGGAGGGCGCGGCATCCGTAAAGTGGTTGCTGCGCTACTGGCGCATGGAAACCAACAAGCCTGTTATTATCGCGGTTGACACCGGCAATAAGCTGATTAAAACAGTGAACACCAGTTTTGTGGCCGGGATAGAGCAAATCCCCGAGTCTCTCAAAGCGTTATCTAACCCCATGGACACAATTCATTACAATGGAGACGCATATTCCATCGGACTCTCGCGGACATTGTGGGAACGCGACAAAACCAAGAATTCTACTTATCTCATTCTCACTCTTCTCGCGGTCGCTAAAGAAATAGCGTTTCGGAAGCTGCCGACAGAATTAGACGTCGTTTTGGTTATCGGGCTTCCTCCGGGTCATCTGCGCGAAGAAACAATCGTTGAAAAGTACCGGAAATACTACCTCAGCAACGGAGGTGAGTATCGCTTTCTTTGCGGTGACAAGAGGCACCGCGTGAAAGTCAAAGATGTCATCGTGTGTCCTCAGAACTACTCTGCCGTTATGACCCTGAGTGAATCAATTGTAATGTTACCGAGCCTCTATCTTATCGACATCGGTGGCGGCACGAGCGACACTGTTCACTTCGAGTATTCAAAGTCAGACAATAGGGAAGTTTCTCTTGACTTGGGCGTGATTGTTATGTACTCTGAAGTGACGAAAAAATTGGACGCCAAATTTGGCCGTAAAATTTCCGAGACTAAGGTTGACGACATCCTTCTGCGTGGGGACTACACCCATTACGATGCTGAACACATCCAACTCGTCCACGATGTGGCTGAACAACACATCCGCACGATTTTGGGCAAGCACAAAGATTTAGGGATGGATTTGGCGTCTGCACACGTTGTGTTCCTGGGCGGCGGGTCGATGTTGCTTAAAAAGCAAATCCAAGCAGTGGCAAGCGAGTTCTGCGGCGGATTGGCTGTTCTGAACGACATTCACGCCAATGCGAAAGGTTATGAGTTGTTCGCAAGAATTAAGCTCGCAAGTGTTTAAGTTGGGTGGTGTTCTGCGTGAATAAGGCTGCCGAAGCAAAAGATGCCCGCCGCAAAAACTTACACTTCAAGCCCGAAGGGAAAAGTCCGATTCACGATGCCGCCGTAAGCGTCTTGAATCAGCTCGGCCGCGGCGGAGCAAATGACTTTGTTGCAGCGGCGGTTGTATACTTCTCTTACTGTCAGTCTCAAGGCATCATCCCCAACGATTTTTTTGAAGCGTTTGGAGGAGGCTCTTTTCGCCCCACAAAAGTCGTGTTTGTTGGCGGGCCACCCGGGACGACTCACACACCTTCGCCCCCTGTAAAGCCCACTCTTTATGACAGGAAAGAGGAAATCGAGAGGGGAGATGATGGTGCTCAAATAAAAACACCTGACAGAAGTGGGAAAAGAAGTGTTGAAGGAGACGTATCGCCTCTTCCAAGCGCGGAGGAGATAACCCCCGATACTGACGACGGATTTATCATTGGCACGGCTGAGTCAAGCTTGCCGATGGACCTCATGAAAAAGCTTGTCCATAATTTCTAAAAAAGAGAGGGGAAAGCACCCCTCTCTTTTCGCTGTTAAAACTTGTTGCAGTAAATATATATGGGTTCAACATCATAGCCTCTTTGCTTTAATGAGAATATCTTGAAATCTAAAAGTGCTTCATCTACATATAGCATCCGAGCCATTTGCAATAAATCATACTCTTCTGAAGCGAGAAGTTCTAAAATCTCATCATCATCTAAGAGTAGTTCAGAAGCAAATAAATTCGCCTCGTATTCAAGGGTAGACCGCAACATTGAAAACGGCTTCTTGTCAAAGAACAAATCCTGGTTTCTATGTAGTTGGTCATGCCCAATCTCGTGTGCAATCAAGAACCGAAGCTCCTCGTCGCTAACTCCGTCTGAAACAACTATATTTCGAGTAGTCCCAACACGGCAATAATATGCATTGAACCGCTCCGACAATTCGTGGCGATGTAAACATATCCCTGTTCGATTACATAAGAGGATAGGGCTACTCGTATCAAACTCTGTAGTTAGGCCCATCACTAAGGAATGTATTATGTCAGGTGTCCTTGAATTGAGTGACATATCAAGATGTCACCTCCCTTTTTCTTTGGTGCTCATAAACACCGAAAGTAGTGAACGCTCAAGTGTTTCTTGTGCCGAGTCATCTAAAGTGCCGCCCTCAAACAAAACGAGGCCGTTCGAGAGTAGCTCCTTAGCTTCATCAACCGCATCGCTGCCATATCTCTTTTCTATTTCTTCAAAAAAGATTTCCTTCTCTGGCTTCCCTCGAACATCCCGGTCTTCATCCATCGCAAGATAACCAGCACTTACTCCCAGTGATTCCGCCAGCTTATTGTATACTTCTATGGATTTGGGCTTTGCCTTCCCTGACTCGTAAGTATAAAGTGTTTTGGTAGTCAAGTCAGTTATACTCGCCAGCCTCTCTCTGCTTATCCCCAATGCTTTCCTTGCTGCAAGAATTTTCTCTGAAAACTCCACGTTAACACCCTCTCACAATTTCCAATATATTACAAATTACTAGAAAAATATTTTCCATTTAACTATTGACAAGCTAGTGACCTGGATGTATAATGGCCGAAACAGGTAGTTGACTACCGGTAGTTGACTACCTGTTTCGGCCATTATACTTCATGCATCATTATTTGTCAAGTTGAATTTCTGCTATTGTGGTTTTGGACACAGCCCTATTAATTAGCGCTTTAATTTCTGTATATGCGTCAAGGTCTTCAGACTGTAAAAGGCGTAATTCAGAGATGAGCTGACATTCTGCGTTCGTTAGGTAACTGGGTGTGAGTCTTCGAATCATCTCCATTGGTATTTGTTCTTTTAAAGATTGCTTGAAATCTTCGACAGATATTCCGAATCCGTCAGCAAGCTTTTCTAAAGTGATATCCTTGGCTGTATGCAACATATCTTGAGAAGCCAGACGGGAAACGTGGTAGTACCCCAGCGACGGAATCCTCGTTTTAATAAAACTGCTTAAATCTTTGCATCCAACTTGATTGGCAAGGATTCTTACAATGTGAGATTGCCTGCTCGTATTTTTCATAGTAAAGCCTCACTTTCACTTGTACATGTGATTGTATCACTTTAAGCTTCGAAGTGCAAGATAAAAACGCAAATGCATGTGATTTTTTTAGCTTTAATTGTGTCTTAGAGCACTTCGTTGACATCCTTTGCAAATCCATTTATACTTAATTTTAAGCAATATAATAGCCACACTTGCTCTTGAAAGGGAATGTCTCGCTTGAAATAATCGCAAATGCGATTGCGATTCTAGGCTCGCGCCGTGACTTTGCAGGTGCTAACTTACAGCCCTTGCGCTATATTAGAATCAGAGCTGTGTGTTGGCGAAAAAAACACATCAAATAATCGCATAGCTAACCTTGATATCTACCTCTGCTTTTAGAGGATGATATATGCCGTCACTAGACGGAAGATGCACATTGAAAAAGAACCCGGGATGCGGGGAGTATAATCCTGCCAAATGAAACCCCCTTTAAACGTATGTGGCGTCTGTCGCATACGCAGCGAGCGACCATGGGGATTGCTACGTTGAGCTGAGACCATCGGAGTAACGATGCGAGCCATAGAGAGCTTTCCTAAGCGCGTCAATTCAAGCCCGCGTTTTGCTACGACCTGATAAGGGGCATAATAATACTTCTGCCTAGAAGCCTGCGGCTTGGGCAGCCTGTCGACGAATAACAGGGTCTCTGGGAATCCGATGAGCGAAAGCGATAAGTCGGCTCACAGACATGTGACTGGTGGTTGGCGTCACCTAGCATTTTGGCAAGCCCGCATCCCGGGGTAATGAGATTAAATAGGGTGCATCAATCGTTTATTAATTTTGCTTTTATCATCATTTTGGTGATAGATAGGGCGGCGAAGAGAACCGGCAAGAAATGAGAAATCAACCAAACACCGGAGAAAAAACTTCGCCGCCTCATTGTGTCACCAATTGACTCACTAATTGTATCACTTGAACGAAAGGAGGAGATTTTCACCGTGGCTACCGCAAGAAGCAAAAACATGGCAGTGCGGATTTCTAAAGGAATTGAAGAATGCTGCAAACAAATTGTTAAGCAAGCAAAGATTCATGGGTTAGAAGTGTGCTTGGAAAAATCAATGACTTTGATTCCGCTGACCGATGCACGGCAAAATAACACAATATACTTGGACAGAGAGGATTTGTATGAAAAAGTGGTTTCCGCACTTGCGCAGGACCTTGTAGTTCCAGGCGGAGTAAGGCCGCTCATTTTTGTTGTTGAAGATAAGAGCGAGGCACTAGCTCTTTCGGTGTCTCTAAATACAATATCTTTGGCAGCCGGCGCAGCAAAGGGCGCAAAACTAGGGTCTCCTCTGATTAGAAAGCCGGACGCGGCTTATGTTTGCCAGAAAAGAATCAAGGCATTTCAACATAATAAAGAACAATCGCAAGGAAGCCGCAGCAATAAAGTCCCACATGAGCTGTCTGCAAAAATGTGTGATGGGGATAACTGCTCAACCGGTGTCCGCTGCGCTTACAAGGAAATGAAAAGAGTACTTAGCAGTGGTAGGATTACATTCCAGATTTATACCGAGGAGCTTTATATAAAAGCACTGAGGACAAAATTGATTCCGTTACGGGCTATTGTTTTTGGCGCAGAACCAGAAACAACATTATTTCGCCGACATGTATTACTGTCACTCCAGGAAACAGACTTTCTTAACTATTCAAGGTTCAGCTATAGCTTTTGCGGAGGAAACAATAAATACAAGAAAGCAAAAAAGCTTGCCTTGCGGTTTGAAAGTGTATCTCGGGCGCTGTTCGACAACTTATACTCCTCGAAAGTAGACCAACCCAACGCCGCATTGTCGCTCGTAGAACTCCTGACCCTTGCAAAGAATATAAACGAAAGCACCGATGGAAAGCTCTTGAATCAATATGCTTGGCAGACGCTTCACAAAAAACTCTTAGCGTCAATTCCAAGAATACTTGAGTATGATACCCCTTTTGGCAATATCGACGTTGATAAGAGCCGTAGAGTTGTTGTTCTTCATATCAAAGCACCGATAAATTAACTTCGGTTTGCTTTGCTCAATCTAAAAAACATTTTTTCTAACGAAGATGTCATGAAAGGGCGGTTCGGGCATGAGGAGAGCAGGGATTCTATAGCGCTGTATGCAAATGAAATTCGCTGGAAAATTGAAAGCAGTCTCTTCGGAGGCTGTTTTTAATTTTGAAAATAATCATTGGCTAAGCCATAAAAATGCGATATAATCTATAATGCGTGCAATGCAATATTGTAGAACGGAATAAAGCTGAAAGGAGATTGTTCTGCATTACGAATATGGCTGCCTTGATATGAAATGAGGTTAAAACATGAGCATCAATCAAGTTGAGTCTAAAAAGTTAGTATATACGGTCAAAGAGGTTTCTGAGATGTTAGGGTTGAGCTTGCGTTCGACCTACAATCTTTGCAATGACCAAAAGGATTTCAAAGTGCTCCGGTTAGGCGAAAAATCTATCCGAGTTAACAAGGAATCTTTTGATAACTGGTTTTTAGGCTTATAACTGAACGGAGGAATCATTTTGGCATCCATAATTAAACGTGGAAAAACATATTCTGTTGTTTTCTACGCAAAAGACGAAGAGGGCGTAAGCAAACAAGTGTGGGAAAGTGGATTATCCCACAAGGAAGCAAAAGCTCGCAAGCTGGAAATTGAGTCCAGAAAACTCGATGGTACATTTGCTAACCCCACCAAGCTCACAGTAGGGGCGTATCTTGAAGAGTGGTTAAGCTATTACAAAAAGAAAGGCAATGCTTATTCGACCTGCACAATGGTTGAAGGTATTTTGCGCAATCACATTATCCCGACGTTTGGCGAAAAGAAACTTCAAGAATTAACTTCGAAAGAAGCGGAAGACTTTTTTCTTGATTTAAAACAAACGCGCCATGCGAAAGGCAATTACAGGTATACCTTGTACAGTGATAATGAACTGCCGTTTTTGTCAAAGAACACCATCCGACATATCTATATCTATTTCAACATGGCACTTAATAAGGCGGTTGAGTGGAAGTACATAGCTGGCAACCCAATCACTTTTGACCCGCCGGAATCGGAGTCTAACCACCGTGTGGCATGGGACGAGGAAACTCTTTTAGCGGCTTTAGATGAAGTGAAGGACCCAATGCTACACCTTTGCTTGCATCTGGCTTTTGTCGGTTCCATGCGGTCCGGCGAAATCTCCGGGTTAACATGGGATTGCGTCAACTGGCAAGAAGAGAACATGACAATTAATAAAATTGTCCAACGGGTGAAGAAAAGAGACTTGGACTACTCTCCAGATAACCCACCGCTACTGGTTTTCCCCAACGCAATTGGCACTCGTGAAACCGATGACATTAAAAGCTGCCTTATCCTTAAAGGACCAAAGACTCCAAAGAGCAGACGTGCAATTTACATGACCGGACCCCTAAAACAGGAATTGCTCAAGCGATGGCAATTGGTCAGTAAGCGAATGGCTGTGCTTGATGAAGAGTACCATAATCACAATCTTGTAGTCTGCTTAGAGGACGGCAGACCTGTCGAACCTAAACTGATTGCCAAGTGGTTCAAACTCTTCATCAAAAAGCATGGTGGAGTATTCCCCGACGTAACACTCCACAGCCTGCGGGCCACCAGCACTACTTACAAGCTGGTGTTGAGTCACGGGGACATCAAAGCTGTACAAGGGGATACCGGCCATGCGAACGCCAAGATGGTTACCGACATCTATGCCAAGATTCAAGACAAGAATCGAAAGAAGATGGCCCAAGCGTTGGAAAAGGATTTCTACAAAAATCAGCCAGCACAGACAACGCCGGCAATAAAGAGCGAAGTGGATGTTGCCAACCATATGCTTCTGCTCAAAAAGCTGGTTGAAAATCCACAGGGGTTAGAAATTCTGCTTGCCACCCTTGGCCAACCCGTGGAAAACCACCCGAGCGCGTCCGAGTGTGGTATTAGCAAAGTATTAGCAAACGACTAAGCGGTAGCGAGAAGGTACAGTGGCATAAATCACGGAAAGCGGGTATTTTCGATGACTGATGACCAGCAAAGAAAAAGAAAAAACCCGGTATCATTGATACCGAGTTTTTCCCACAACAAAGCCATTTTCTTGGCGCGCTGGAAGGGATTCGAACCCCTGACCCCTTGATTCGTAGTCAAGTACTCTATCCAACTGAGCTACCAGCGCAAATTTTCAAAACAACCTTGTTTTTGCAGGGAGTGCATTATTCGTAGTCAGACACTCTATCCAACTGAGCTACAAGCGCAAAGTCCGGACAACTCCCATACTATACCATCAACCACGAAAAAAGTCAATAGCTGAAAATATTATTTGACAAGTTATCGCGACGTGTGTTAGTGTGATAGTACACTAGTGTATATTGGCGACTCACCTGTAATCTTGAAAAAATAATAATCTGTTCACAGTTTGGTTATAATTTAAAGTTACAATAATTAACTGTACTATCTTTACTAGTGCGCTTTGCCCGCGTTGGGGCTAAAGTGATAAAATAAACTGTTTGTGCGCGATTACGGAGGCTTGCGATGATGAAAAAAGGTGTAAAGCTAAAAATTCTCAGCCTGAGTTTGGCGGCTGTTCTGGCGGTTTCAGGCTGCATTGCTGCCGGGGCGGCGGATGTGGAGGAGGAGCCGGCACAGGTCGGCACAGCTGTCGAAACATCTTTCTTAGGGCGGACAACCATCCGCAGTGAACTGACTTATATCGGGCAGATTCAACCGCAGAGAACCATCAACGTTGCGAGTATGATTACCGCCGAAGTCACTGCCGTCCACTTTAATATCGGTGATTCGGTTGAGGAAGGCGATATCCTGTTTACGGTGGACGCGACCGATATTCAAAACAACATCCGCCAAATCAACGCGGCGGCCCAGCTCGCGAACATTGGGGTGGAATCGGCGCAGCACCAGCTTGAACAGGCCGAAATCCAGCAGCAAATGCAGGATATCCAGCAGGAGATCGCGCTGCAACAGGCCGCTACCGCAGCCGCGTCGGCCGCGCAGCAACTGGAAACCGCCAACCAGCAGCACAGGCTCTTTCGAGACTATAATCACGACGCACTCAGAGACATAGCAGACGAGCGCCGCGAACTAAACCGGGAAATCCGGGATCTGACCCGCGGCCATCACAGGGACGAGTACATTTATAACCGCAACCGACCGGAGCGCTTTGATCCGGGTTTGGCCCGTGAGTACGAGGCTCTGCGCGCCATGATGCGGCCGCTGGACGCGGCGGCGTTCGAAATCGAAAGGGCGCAGGAGACGCTTCAAAACGCCCAGCGGCTGGCGGAAATCTCACAGGATATGGCTGAGTTTTCTTTTGAATCGGCCGAGGGCGTACACGACATTTATCTTCAAAATAATCGGGATCAAGTTCAGATAATGGCCGAGTTCGGCCTGCAAACCGCTCAAGCGCAGCTGGCAAGCACACAGGCGCAGATGTCGACTGCGCGGACCAACCTGAACCGCGCAACCGTCACCAGCCCGATCTCCGGGGTGGTCAGCGGCCGGACAGTCGAAGTCGGGCAGATGGCCTCGCCGTCATTCCCGCCCTTTACCATTGTAGAGATCGACACGGTTGTCGTACAGGTCAGCGTGTCCGAATCCCTGATCAACCGGGTATACGTTGGCCAGGAAGTGGATGTGGTCATCCAGGCTCTGGACGGTGAAACTTCTTTGACCGGAACGGTCACCATCGTCTCGCCGATCGCCGCGGCGACCAGCACATTCCCCATTCGGGTCGAGCTGGACAACGCTGACGGCCGGATCCGCCCGGGGATGTTCTCACAGGTCACCTTTGTCGAAGCCCAGCGGGAAAACACGTTCGTTGTGCCCAAAAACGTGGTACAAACCGACGAGCAGGGCGAGTTTGTCTTTGTGGTGCGGGACGGCTATGCGGTGCGCACAAATGTCCGCACCGGAATGGAAACCGGCAACGAGATCGAAATCCTGAGCGGGATCAGCGAAACCGACCAGATCGTAACCGTCGGCCAGGAGTTCCTTGAAGACGGCGAGCTGGTCAACGTGGTGGCCATCGATGGCCGGCGGGTAAGCGGGTAAGCGTATCAATACCGAATAATTTCGTAGCGGTTGACAGCTTTGGATTTCTCTTGCTGTCAACCGCTCTACTGTCACCATAATAGGAGCACACTATGACCAAAATCGCGGTAAGCCGTCCGGTTACAACTTTTATGACTATACTGGTTTTTTTAGCGTTCGGCGGAATGAGTCTGCTCAACTTGCGGATGGATCTTCTGCCCAACATGAATATACCGGTGGCCGTGGTCTTTACCAACTACTCGGGCGCATCCCCCGATCAGGTCAGGAGGTTGGTCACCGAGCCGATCGAGCAAAGCCTGGCCACCCTGCAAGGGCTGGATACCCTCAGCTCGACCTCAAGCGAGGGGTCGTCGGTGGTCATCATGCAGTTCGACACAAACATCGACATTGACATGGCCGCCATCGACATCCGGGAAGCGGTCGACGTCATCGCCAACTTTCTGCCTGACGACGCGGGCACCCCGATGGTCTTAAAGATCGACGTCAACGCGATGGACGCAATCCAAATCGCCGTTTCCTCTCAGATTGACGACCTGGTCTCCCTCAACTACAAAGTGGAGGATCAAATCCAAAATCGCCTGGCCCGCCAGCCGGGTGTGGCTTCGGTCAACGTGTCCGGCGGGATGGAAAGGGAAGTGGTGGTCGAGCTGATCACCGACCGGATTCGCGGGTTTGGAATCACCGAACAGCAGATTATCGGGATTCTGGCCATGGAAAACGCCAGTATGCCGGTCGGTGCGCTCGAAGAAGCCGGACTGAACCTGACCGTCAGCGTAGACGCGCGGTTTCGCGGGCTTGAGGATATTCGAAATATACCGATTAACACCCCGACCGGGGCGCTCATCTACCTGCGGGATATCGCCGAAGTCCGCGAGGTCTATCGGGAGCGCTCGAATTACTCTTACCTGAACCGCGAGCAGTCGGTCAACGTCACGGTACAGCGCCAGTCGGACGCGAACACGGTTCAAGTGTCCAACGCCGTCATGCGGGAGCTGGAAGCCATCCGCGCCGACTTCCCAGAGCTGGATATCAGCGTCATCATGAACCCGGCCGACTATATTGAAAACTCAATCAACGCGGTCTCAATCACCGCGCTCAGCGGGCTGGCCCTGGCCATCATCGTGCTCTTTACATTCCTGCGGGATATCCGCGCGACGCTGGTGGTCGCGGCGGCCATTCCGGTCTCGATTGTGGTCACATTCTCGTTCATGTTTTTTGCGGGGATGACCCTGAACATGATGAGCCTTGGCGGCCTGACCCTGGGGGTGGGTCTGCTGGTCGACAACTCGATTGTCGTGCTTGAGAGTGTCTTCCGGCGGATGGAAAAAGGCGAAGACCGCTTTAAAGCGGCCATCAACGGCACCCGGGAAGTGTCCATGTCCATTGTCGCCTCCACCATTACCACCATGTCGGTCTTTGTTCCGGTGGCCTGGCTGGGCGGGCTGATTGCGCAGATTTTCACCGACCTTGCCCTTTCGGTGTCCTTTTCGCTCGGCGCGTCGCTGTTGGTGGCCATCACTTTTGTGCCGCTGGCCTGCTCGCTCTTCCTCTCGCCCAAATCGATCCCCGCGCTGGGTGAGAAGCCGGAAAAGAAGCGGTTCACCGCCCGCATATCGGATGCGGTGGGCAAAGCGGTAGGCAAGATCGATACCGTCTATCGCAAGGCGCTCGACTTTGCCACCAGATGGCGAAAATTGGTCATGCTCTTTGCTTTCATCTTCTTTGTCGGGTCACTTGCCTCGATGCTGTGGGTGGGGATGGAACTCCTGCCCCCGGCCGACCAGAGTATGATTCAGATCGACGTGAACCTGCCGTCCGGCGCTGTGCTTGACCGAACGCGGGAGGTCACTTACCAGGTGCTTGATCGGCTGGAGAGTGTGCCCGAGATTCAGACGATCTCCACGTCGCTGGGGGGCGGCGGGTTCTTTGGCGGCGGAAACAACTCCTCCCGCTCGTCTATTTTGGTTATGCTCTACCCGATGGGCGAGCGGACGCGGTCCTCCATTGAGGTCGCCGATCAGCTGCGGGCGGCTATGGTTGATGTGGCCGGCGCCGAAATCTCAGTCGAAGCCATCACCGACATGATGGGCGGCGGCGGAATGGGCGGGGGTGGGGCCGTTCAGTACAATATAGTTGGCGACGACATCGACACTCTCATTCAAGTTTCGGACGATTTGATCGCATTGCTTTCCCAGGTAGAGGGCCTGCGGGATGTCTCAAGCTCGGTGGCCGAAACCCTGCCTCAAGCTGTGATCAACGTTGACCGGATGCGGGCGTCTTCTTTTGGCCTGACCGCACAGAACATCATAAGCGCGGCCAGCACATCCATTCAGGGCAGCCGTGCGGGTGTTTTGCGGATGGAGGGCAACGAGCTGGATTTGCGGGTAACCAAAGGCGACGGAGCGATCAACGACCTCACCGAGCTTGAGACATTGCTGATCCCGTCCCCACTCGGGATGTCCATCCCGCTGCGCGAGGTGGCCAACATCGAGCTGACCCGCTCACCGCTGTCGATCAGCCGGCTCAACCAACAGACGTTCATCACCATCTTCGGTCACCTGGATGGCCGGGATCTGGGTTCGGTCACCACCGATATCGGCAACCTGATCCAGAGCGAATACATCTTCCCGGTAGGGGTATCCATCGAGCCGACCGGCAACCAGCAGTTTATGGACGAAGAAATTCTCAACATGGTCTACGCGATGATCGTGGCCATCTTTGTGGTTTACGCCATCATGTCCGCCCAGTTTGAGTCGCTGTTTTATCCGTTCATTATCATGTTTTCGGTGCCGGTTGCGCTCTCCGGCGGCCTGCTTGGGCTGTTCATCGCCGGCCAGACTTTTGGGATAACCGCCGCGCTCGGGCTGATTGTCCTGGTCGGAATTGTCACCAACAACGCGATCGTGCTGATCGACTATATCAACCTCTTGCGCGGGAAAGGCCTGTCCCTGATCATGGCGGTGCAGGAGGCGGCGACCGTCCGCCTGCGCGCCATCCTGATGACCACGCTGACCACCGCACTCGGCCTGTTGCCCATGATGCTGGGCAATCAAGAGGGCTCGGAGGTCATGCAGCCGCTGGCAACCGTGGTTATCTTCGGGCTTGTCTTCTCGACCGGGGTCACACTGCTGGTCATCCCGGCCATCTATATCACTTTTGAAAATGTCCGCACCCGCCTGTTCGGCGACCGCCGCAAGTTCAGAAAGATCGAGGAAGTGTAGGCGGTTGACAGTGTACAGTGTACAGTTGACAGTTAATGGAATCGCTTCGCGATGATTTTTATAATCAAATCGCGAAGCGATACATTCACTGTCAACTGTCAATTTTCAACTGTCAACTGCCTCCGGTTCCACCTCCGCCAGCCGGTCGATCATATCCAGCAGGCCGCCGCTTACAGCGTTGTAGAATGCCCGGTTCTCCGGGTTTTCGCCATCCAGCACCCAGTGTCCGGTCTCCGCTTGAATCATGTGGACGGTGGCTGTCCGCTGAACGCGGATCAGTTGATCGGGATTCTCAAGCCGGGCGACATGTTCAGCCAGAAACTCCGGCCAGTTTGGCTGTGAGCTGTCCAGCTCCCGGTGGAGGAGATAGTTTGCCGCGTGTTCAGTCATATTGCCCAGCGCCCTGTCAAAGTCTATTGCATAGACCGCCACTTCCACAACCGCGGCCTGTTCGGTAATCCGCTCTACCCGGATACCGAACTCAAGCCGGTCAATCAGCGGGCCGAGCGCTTCGCGGTAGCTGTCCGAAAAGATATCCACCCCGGCCGGGCTGATAAACTGCGAAGCGGTGCCCAAATTCCAGTCCCGCAGTGCGTGCAGCAGTACATCCAGCGACTGCGACGGGGTGAGCGGCTGCGCGTTGCGCAGGTCGGTCCTGTCCGATATGTGCTCAGCGGTGATGTTGGGCGGGGCATGGTCGACGGCGCGGCGGCCCTCCCGCCCTCTCCAGATAAAGGCGAGCGCGAAAATGACGGCCAGCGCCAGGATGATGCTCACCGCGACCAGCGCTCTTTTTCGGTTTTTCATGGTTCTTCCTCCCGTGTAAGTAATGCGTACAGTTTCTAAACACGTCCAATACCTCATGCCACATTTTATGGCGCGAAACCGGGAGATAGCCCACCTTTCTTGAAAAAATCTCCATCTTCTGCTAGAATGTACAAGTTGGCGATTGATATGGAGATATAAAACTCAGGGAAACCCGTGGGCAAAGGGGCGCCGCTCACCGGTGGGAGGAGGTTCCTGCATGTATACATTGCTTAAACAAGAGGGCAAAGCGCGGCTGGGCAAGTTCGACACGGTACACGGCCAGGTACAGACCCCGGCTTTTATGAACGTCGGAACAGCCGCCGCCATCAAAGGCGGGGTAGGCTCAATCGATTTGGCAAACGATCTGAACTGTCAGGTCGAGCTGTGCAACACGTACCACCTACATCTGCGGCCGGGGGACGACGTGGTCCGCGACCTGGGCGGCCTGCACAAATTCATGAACTGGAAAGGCCCCATCCTCACCGACTCGGGCGGGTTTCAGGTCTTTTCGCTGGCCAAATTGCGCAAGATCGCCGAAAAAGGCGTCACCTTCCGCTCCCACATCGACGGGCGGGAAATTTTCATGGGCCCGGAAGAGAGTATGCGCATTCAATCAAATCTTGCGTCTACCATCGCGATGGCTTTTGATGAGTGTATCGAAAATCCGGCTGAACACGGTTATGTCGAAAAGAGCATCGCGCGGACAACCCGCTGGCTGGTGCGCTGTAAAGAGGAAATGGCGCGGCTCAGTGCGCTGCCCGACACCATCAACCCACGCCAGCTGTTGTTCGGGATCAACCAGGGCTCTACCTATGAAGATTTGCGGATTAAACATATGCAGGAAATCGCACAGCTTGATCTGGACGGCTACGCGATCGGCGGGCTGGCGGTGGGCGAGAGCGCCGAGGAGATGTACCGGATCATCGACGCGGTCGAGCCGCATATGCCGGCGGATAAAATCCGGTATCTGATGGGGGTTGGCACCCCGGTCAACATAATAGAAGCGGTATGGCGGGGGGTTGATCTGTTTGACTGCGTAATGCCCAGCCGAAACGGCCGCCACGGCACCGTCTTTACCTGGGAGGGTGTCCGCCTGCTCGGGAACGCCGAATACAAGCGGGACGACCGCCCGATTGATCAAAACTGCGGCTGTCCGGCCTGCAAGAACCATTCGCGGGGTTACATCCGCCACCTGTTAAATTACCACGAGATGCTCGGCTACCGCCTGGCCGTACAGCATAACCTTTATTTTTACAACGAGCTGATGACAAAGATCAGGGAAGAGATCACAGCGGGCAGCTTCGAAGACTTCCGCGCCCGAATGACCCCGATTTTGGATAAGCGGCTCTGAACAGTTGACAATGGACAATGGACAATGGACAATGGACAGTGATGGTAGTCCGCTTTGCGAACGTTATTTAAACATCGCGAAGCGATACATTCATTGTCAATTGTACATTGTGCATTGTCAATTGGATTGCCCGCTGGTAAATAACGCTTGCAATGGTAAGTGTTTTTCGCTATACTATAGCTTGGCTGTAAACTGGTCCGGGGCGGCTTCACTGTTATCCCGGGCGTCAATACCATCATAAAGCGCCGGTTCGGCGCACAGAAAAGGAGCTTATTATGCACCAATACGTTTTGTTCTTCGGTGGGGGCGAAGGCGATATGCTCGGGATGATGATGCCGCTGATTTTGATGGTGGCCATCTTCTATCTTTTGCTGATCCGCCCGCAGAAAAAGAGAGAGAAAGCCGCGAGAGAGATGAGAAACTCGGTTGAAGTCGGGGACGAAATCCTGACAATCGGCGGGATTCTGGGCCGTGTTGTAGCGGTTAAGGACGACACCCTGCTCATCGAGTCGGGTTCGGCCAACACCAAGCTGAGAATCACAAAGGGCGCGGTTCAGTCTAATGTAACGGCGACTGAAAAGATGCATGAAAGACAACAGGAGGCCGCCAAAGCCGCCGCTGCCGCCAAAGAACGCAAAAAAGCCGAAAAGAGCGGCAAGACCGTCGAGACCGTCGCCGACGCGAAAGAGAAAGAACTGGAAAAGAAGATGGAAAAGGAATAACCCGAGCACTGGTATACGGCAAACAAGCCCTGCATATAGTGTAAAGACCACTGCCACCGCCTGAAAAGGCGCTTAGTGGCCTTTCCCAAAACACAGGTGTAGGAGGCGTTTGTATGTCCGGTAAAAGGGTGCAAACCGGTGAGAGTTCCGGCCTGAGCGCGGTTGCCAGGCCGATACTTATCAGCGTTGTGTTCGGAATTATGGTGTGCATCGGCGTTTTGATGCTGCTCAGCTTTGTGCTGTCTGTCCGCAGTGTGCCCCACTCGCTGATCAATCCGCTGGCCGTCTTTGCCATATCGGTAGGCGCGCTCACGGCCGGGTTTTGTTGCGCGAAGCTTTTGCGCCAGGGGGGCCTTGCATACGGTGCGCTGTGCGGCGGGGTGTTTAGCCTGGTCATCATGCTGGCCAGCTTTGGAATCAGCGACAACGGCTTTGGGCTGACCGCCCTGTTCAAGATCACCTTTATGATGCTCTCAGCCATGCTGGGCGGCGTCTTTGGGGTGAACATGCGCAGAAAGCGCAAATAATGCCCATCATCAATGTCATGCCCCGGAGTCCGCCGTTTGGCGGACTCTTTGCGATTTAGAGGCTGTCGGCAATAAGTTGTCTGGTGGGTTTTCGAACAAATTTAATGCGTTTATTGTAACCCTGACGCCCCGCAAGGGCGGCGGGCAGAAAGGGTACGAAATTCGTCGAGAAAACATCAAAACGTTCTATTGTTGACAGCCCCTTAAGATACATGTTTAAAATGTACTAGCCCTAACCGGTCACTCATATACTGAACCATTCACCAATTCAAAGGCGGGTAAAGCGTGATTGCGTCGGTGTTTAGTAAAATGTGAGTGGAGGTAATAAAGATGGCGGCAGGCACGACGGGTGCGGCCAGGCGGCGGTACTACGCCCGGCATATCGCGCATTACACAAAGAAGAACAATACGCTCATCGGCCTTGGCGCCCTCTTTTTGATCGGTATGATCCTGGGCGCGGTTATCCTGCGCGGGGCGGGGGAGGAGACGGTTGGCCTGCTTGAGCGGGTGGTGGGCGGGTTTATCACCCGCCGCGCACAGTCGGGGCTGAGCGAAAACTTTTTCTCGGCTTTCGGTTCTTCCATGCTGTTTATACTGGTCTTGTTTGTCAGCGGGTTTTGCGCGATTGCCCAGCCGGTCATCTTGAGTATACCGCTCATACGCGGCCTTGGCTTTGGGTTTTCGGCGGCATCCCTCTATCTGCGTTACGGCGCTTCGGCCACCGGGATGGTCGGGGTGCTCATGCTGCCGGGTATGCTTCTCTCAACAGTGGCCATCCTGCTCTGCTGCAGGCAGTCACTCCGCCTTTCCGGCCGGTTTTTCGCGGCCATCCGCCCGTCGCCAGCAGGCAGCGAACCGGTGTTTTCACTGCGCAACTACTGTTTTGGCTATATATCTGCGGCCTGTTTGGTTGCCCTTAGCGCCTTTGCGGAAGCCGTTTTATACCTTGCATTTGCAAATTCCATCGTTTTAGGGTAAAATGTATTTCACCAAGGGGTACGGACGCAACAGCCTGCCTGTAGAAATGAACCTGTGGTCAATAACGAGAAATGCACACGAGCCGAGCGATTTTTTCGCCAGGCAAGGAAATTTCCCGCAGGAATACTTTGTGTATTCCAAGGGGAATTGATGAAGCATAGCGGAAAAATCGCCGATCGGGGGCGTTTTGGGTATTGACCACAGGTTCCAACACCATCCGCGAAGGGAACTTAACTTGTGGGAATAAAACAATGGAATGTATCCCGCCCGCGGGAGGATGAAGTCGCCGCGCTCGCTGCGCAGACCGGGCTTTCAACGCTTCTTGCCCGCGTGCTCTGCGCCAGGGGACAAGGCTCACGCGAGCGGGTAGACGCTCTCTTTGTCGAAGAGACAACACTATCCGACCCTTACCGCATAAAAGATATGGACAAAGCGGTGGCGCGGATCAGACAGGCGGTCGAGAACAGCGAGCGGATTGCCGTCTTCGGCGACTACGACTGTGACGGAATCACCGCCACCGCCCTGATGACCGGCTATCTGCAAGCGGTGGGCGCCAACGTCATCTATTCGGTTCCCGTCCGCGACTTGGACGGCTACGGCCTGAACATGGCCGCCGTCGATTTTTTACACAGCCAGAAAGTCGACCTCATCCTGACAGTGGATAACGGAATCTCATCCCACAAAGAGATTGAATACGCCGCCGGCCTGGGGATGGACACAGTGGTCACCGATCATCACACCCCACAGGCTACTTTGCCGGACGCCGCTGCTGTCATCAACCCGCACCGCGCCGATTGTCAGAGCGGCCTGACCGAGCTTTCAGGCGTGGGGGTGGCTTTCAAGCTGGTCTGTGCGCTGGAAGACGACTTGACCGGGGACGAGATGCTTGAATATTACGCAGATCTTGCCATGATCGGCAGTGTGGCCGATGTTGTCCCGCTTTTGGGCGAAAACCGGGTGATTGTCCGCCGGGGGCTGGCGCAGCTCGCACAGTCCGACCGGGTTGGATTAAGCGCATTGATCGAGCGGGTTGGCCTGTCCGGCAAAGCGCTGACCACCGAGGCGATTGCCTTTAACATCATCCCGCGGCTGAACGCGGTCGGGCGGATGGGTCCTGTGGACGATGCAATTGAGCTGCTGTTAACCGACGATTACCCCTACGCCTGGGACATCTCAGAGCGGATGGAAGACTTAAACGAACAGCGAAAATCCATCGAGCAGGCCGTCTTCCGTGAAATCGAGGATAAACTGGCCGCCAACCCGTCCCTGCTGCAAGAGCGGCTGCTGATCCTGGCGGGCAAGGGCTGGCATCACGGGGTGGTCGGAATCGTATCCTCCCGTGTGATGGAAAAGACCGGCAAGCCCTGTATCCTATTTTCACTGGATGAGACCGAAGCGCGGGGGAGTGCCAGAAGCTTCTGCGGCTTTTCGATGATTGAGGCGGTCACCGCCTGTAGTGCGCATTTAAGCCGATACGGCGGCCACACATTGGCCGCGGGGATGAGTGTACCCATCGAACATTATCAAGCTTTTGCCGATCAGATGCAGGCGTACGCCCGCACACACCACCCATTCATGCCCGCTCTGCCCATCGAGGTCGATTGTCCGCTTAAGCCGAGTGAGCTAAGTGTTGAAAACATTCGCACACTCGCGGCTATGGAGCCTTACGGAGCCGGGAACAAAGCGCCCTGTTTCCTGATCGAAAGGCTGACCGTTGACCGGATCACCCCAATCTCGGAGGGCAAGCACATCCGCATTTCCCTAATTGGTGAAAGCACAAGCTTTTCAGCGCTTTATTTTCGCAGGCGGGCCGGGGACTTCCCTTACCAAAGAGGGGATATGGTTGATCTGGTGGCCAGCGTGACCTTGTCCAATTACGCGGGCAAAACGCAGCTTTCGGTGATTGTCTGTGATATGCGGCCAAGCGGGGTAGATCAAACGACCGCTATACGTGAGGGCCAGGCTTACGCCTGTTTTCTGCGGGGTGAGCAGGGTCCGGCCGAAGAAGTGGACTTGCTGCCCACCCGGGAGGATATCGCCCTGGTCTATCGTACACTGCGCGGGGCGGGGTGCTACCGGCATTCGGCTGCCGAGCTTTACTACCATCTTCGCGAAAGCGGTATCGGCCACGCCAAAGTTCTGGCGGCCGTGGATATACTAATCGAGATGAAACTCGTCGAAGCCGGCGAGAAAGGCGGGCTGACCTGCCTGCCCAACCCGCCCAAAGTTGACTTGGAAGAAAGTGAACTGTTAAACAGGCTGAAAGCGCTAAACCCGATACATAACGAACATCCATAACCTTAACACAGAAGGTGGTGAAACATTGGACCGCATTGATGAACTGATCAGGAGCATGAAACAAAATGACGCCCAGTGTGACGCCGATAAGGTCAGGGCCGCGTTCGAGATGGCCGACTCCGCGCACGAGGGCCAGATGCGCAAGTCGGGTGAGCCGTACATCATGCACCCGGTCGAGGTGGCCATCATTCTCGCCGATATGGGGATGGACACCGAATCGATTGTGGCCGCCCTGCTTCACGATGTGGTTGAGGACACCGATATCCCGCTTGAAGATTTGCGCAGACAGTTCGGGGATGAAACCGCCCATCTGGTGGACGGCGTAACAAAACTAAGCAAGATACCCTTTTCCTCCCGGGAAGAACATCAAGCCGAAAATGTCCGCAAGATGCTGATTGCCATGGCCAAAGATGTGCGGGTCATCATCATCAAGCTGGCCGACCGGCTGCACAACATGCGCACCATCGAGCATGTTTCCGAGCAGAAACAGCGGGACAAATCCCTTGAGACCATGGAAGTTTACGCCCCCATCGCCCACCGGATGGGGATTCGCGCCATCAAAGAAGAACTTGAGGACATCTCGCTGCGCTACCTTGACCCCATCGCCTACCAGGAGATTTCCGCCCGCCTGCAAACCGGCAAGGAGGAGCGCGAAAAATTTCTAAGCCAGATTTTGCGCAAATTCCAGGAGCGGCTGCAAGGCCATTACAACAACCTTGCCATCGAGGGCAGGGTCAAGAGCATGTACAGCATCTACCGCAAGCTGTATGTACAGGGCCGCTCGTTTGACGAGATCTTTGATGTATACGCCATACGCGTGCTGGTTGATACGGTTAATGAGTGCTACAATGTGCTGGGCGAAGTGCACGATATCTTCCGGCCGATTCCCAACCGGTTCAAGGATTATATCTCGACCCCAAAAGCCAATATGTACCAAAGCCTGCACACAACTGTTTTTGACAAGTCGGCCACCCCGTTTGAAGTGCAGATCCGCACTTTTGACATGCACCACACCGCCGAGTACGGGATCGCCGCCCACTGGAAGTACAAAGTTGGCGTCCGGCAGGGGAAAGACTCGCTCGAAGAGAAGATCGCCTGGGTCCGCCAGCTGCTTGAATCCCAAAAAGATTCTGTGGACGCCGGGGATATCATCGGCTCGATCAAGAGTGATTTGACCGCCGACGAAGTATATGTATTCACGCCCAAAGGGGATGTCATATCCCTCCCGCTTGGGGCTTCGATCATCGACTTTGCCTACGCAATCCACACCGAGGTCGGAAACAGGATGATCGGCGCGAAAATCGACGGGCGGATGGTCTCGCTTGATACGCAGGTGCACACCGGCCAGATCATCAACATCATCACCACCAGCGCCAAAGACCACGGGCCCAGCCGCGATTGGATCAACATCGTCAAAACTTCCTCTACCCGTAGCAAGATCCGCGCCTGGTTCAAAAAAGAGCGGCGGGATGAAAACATCGCGCAAGGCAAAGCCGAGCTGGAAAAAGAGTTCAGGCGCAACAACATCCTGCTTGACGACAAAGAGATGGAGGCCTTCCTGATCCGCCTGACCAAAAATCAGCGGCTCAACTCACTGGATGAGTTTTTGGCCGCCCTGGGCTATGGCGGAATATCCCTGAGCAAGATCATGCCCCGGATCAAAGAGCAGTACCAAAAACTCTATAAAGATACCGAATCGGAAGAAAAACGGCTGCAAAAACAAGTCGAGAAGGCCGCCGCCCAAAAGCCAAAGGCCGCGACCTCCGCCGTTATTGTCGAGGGGCTTGAAAATTGCCTGACCAAATACTCCAAGTGTTGTAACCCGCTGCCGGGGGATCATATTATCGGGTTTATAACCCGCGGCCACGGGGTATCCATCCACACACAGTCCTGCTCAAATGTAGTCGGGCCTATGTTCGATTCCGAGCAGGCCGATCGATGGGTAGAGTGCCGGTGGGCCGACGTTGTCGAAAGAGAAGAGATGTTCAAATCAACGGTAGACATCTACGGGAAAGACCGGCCCGGTCTGCTCGTTGACATCAGCATTGCCCTGAACAACATGCATGTGCCCATCTACGCGCTGACCGCCAAAGAGCAGCCGGGCGAGGGCACGGCCATCCAAATCACTTTTGGCATCCGCAACACCGAACAGCTCACCCATATCACCCGAAGCCTGCGCAAGATCGCCGGGGTTGACGGGGTCGAGCGCGCCATGCAGTAAGGGGGATAAGCTATGCGCATCATACTCCAGCGGGTAAACGCCGCCGCCGTCACCATTAACGGCAAAGACAGGCACGCGGTCGGCGCGGGGCTTGCCGCACTGGTCGGTTTCGGCCACGGGGACAGCGAAAAACAGGCCGACTATCTGGCGGCCAAGATGGCCGAACTGCGGATATTCAACGACGAGAACGGACAGATGAACCGCTCACTGCTCGACATTGGGGGCGAGTGCTTGATTGTCCCCAACTTTACCTTGTACGCAAACGCGAAAAAGGGGAGGCGGCCATCTTTCACCGACTCGATGGAACCGGGCAAGGCAAGTGCTTTGTTCGATTATTTTGTGGATGTCGTCAAGACAAAGGGCGTGGGCGTAAAAACCGGGGAGTTCGGCGCGAGTATGCTGGTTGAAATTGAAAACAACGGGCCGGTGACCATCATCCTGGACACAGATGAAATCATGCCGGCCGGCAAATAATCGACAGGGGGCGTGTCAGGTGAACCTTACCATCATACCGGCCGGGATGCTGGGTACCAACTGCTATCTGCTCCGCTCGGAATCGGGCAATGCCGCGCTCATCGACCCCGGCGGCCAGCCGGAAAAGATCGCGGATATCCTTGAGCGCGCGGGCGGAAAGCTCAAGTACATCCTGCTCACCCACGGCCACTACGATCACACCGGCGGGGTGAAATATCTGATCGAAAAATACCCCGAAGCCGAGTGCTTTATCGGGAAAGGCGACAAAGAGCTGCTGGTTGACCGGGAAAAGGCGGCCTTCATGCTCCGCGGGCTGGACTGGGATACTTACCACCTGCCCCAAACAAAAGAGCTGAGCGAGGGCGACGAGATCACGCTGGATGAAATAACCATAAAAGTGATCGAGACCCCCGGCCACAGCGTGGGCGGTGTCTGCTATATAACCGGCGACCTCATCTTCTCGGGGGATACGCTTTTCCTGGAAACCGTCGGCCGGTGTGACCTTTACGGCGGCGACTTCGACGTTCTGCGAAGCTCGCTGGCCCGGCTGTCCGCGCTGGAGGGCGACTTTACCGTTTATCCCGGTCACGGCGAGCCGACCACACTCAGCCATGAGCGGCAGCACAACCCGTATATGAACGGCAGATGACGCTCGAAGTTCTCGGCCACGACCACGCTTATGAAATGGAGTGCCTTGTCCGCCTGTTTTGTCCCGGAGCGTTGATTTCGGTTACGCAGACGCCGGGTGAGCCGGGGGAGGGGCGCATTACCACCCGGCTGGAACAAGACGGCGGGCGGGTAAAACTCAGCGCCGCGGTTTGTTTGGGCGGATACATGGGTGAAGCGGCCGACGTGGTGGACGCGGATATCCCCGAAAAAGGCTGGGAGGTTCAGCGCCGGTTGAGTGTTCTGTTGTTCGGCCTGCTCTGCGAGCAATCGGGAATCCGCCCGCCCTGGGGGATTTTAACCGGGGTTCGGCCGGTCAACCTATGCCGAAAGCTGATGGCCCGCTTCGGCCTGCGTGCTGATCAGCTGGCCGGCATACTCGCCCAAGACTACAAAGTCCTGCCCGAAAAAGCGGTGCTTGCACTGGGCATCTTACACACGCAAAACGACATCTTAGCAACAGGTAAGCCGCGGGACTACAGCCTTTACGTGAGTATCCCGTTTTGCCCGACCCGCTGCCTCTACTGCTCGTTTGTCTCCCACGCCATCGACAAAGCGGCCAAACTGCTGCCCGATTATCTGCGGCTGCTTGATGACGAACTCGCCGCCATCGGCGCGCTGGCCAAAAACCTCGGGCTGCGGCTGCGCAGCGTCTACATGGGCGGGGGGACGCCGACCACGCTTACACCCGGCCAATTGCGGGGTTTGCTGAGCGCGGTTGCAAACAATTTCCCGGTTTCCGACGCGCAGGAATACACGGTCGAAGCCGGCCGCCCCGACTCGATCACCCGCGAAAAGCTCAGCGTGCTCAAAGACTTTGGGGTAAGCCGAATCAGCGTGAACCCCCAGGTTATGGACGATGAGATACTCAAATCCATCGGGCGAAAGCACACATCCGCCCAAACGCTTGAAGCGATGGCTTTAGCCCGCGAAATTGGGTTTGAGAACATAAACATGGACTTGATCGCCGGCCTGCCCGGCCTGACACCCGAGCGCTTTGCGGATACGCTCAGCCGGGTGATCGCCCTGCGGCCGGAAAATTTGACCGTACACACACTGACCGTCAAGCGCTCATCCGACCTGCGGGCGAGAGAAGGTGCTTTCGCGCGGGAAGCCGATATCCACGGTCAGCTTGCTTTTGCCGGACAAGCACTTGGCAAAGCCGGTTACTTTCCGTATTACCTGTACCGGCAGCAGGGAACCCCCCACAACCTTGAAAACACCGGGTATTGCCTGCCCGGCAAAGAGGGGCTGTACAACATCCACAGCATGGAGGACGCCCACACAATCCTGGCGGCCGGCGCGGGCGGGGTCACCAAACTTCGCGGTGAGCGGGACAAACTGGGGCGGGTGTTCAATTACAAGTACCCCTACGAGTATATCAGCGGGTTTGCGGATATGCTGGCCCGAAAGCAAGAGATGGCAGACTTTTTTAAAAAGGATGGTAAAATCGATGCAACCTAAACAGTTCCTCGAAAAGAAGTACACCCCGCTCGAATTGTCCGGTATTGTGCAGATGGCCGAAAAAGACCCGTTGTCCCTGGTTGCCCGCTCGGAGGATTACTATCACCATCAGGTAGAGATGGCTATGCTGCGCATAAAAAAGAATATGCCAAACTACAAGTTTGTTCTGCTCTGCGGCCCTTCGGCATCCGGCAAAACGACCACCGCCTACAAACTTAAAGAAAGTTTGATTCAAAACGGGATGCGCGCCCGGGTAGTTTCGATGGATAATTTTTTCATCGGGCGGGAAAACTATCCCAAACTGCCGGATGGCTCACCGGATATGGAATCTGTTTATACACTCGACTTAAAGCTGCTCAACAAATGCTTTAACGAGCTGCAAACCACCGGCAAAAGCCTGCTGCCCAAATTCGACTTCGTAAGCCAGAAGTTAATCCTGGAGGCGCACCCGGTCGATATCACCGGCGGGGACGTACTGATCATGGAAGGGATTCACGCCCTAAACCCCGAAGTGCTCAGCGATATCCCAAACGAGAATGTCATGCGCATTTACGCCAGTGTCCGCTCAAAGTTTGTCAGCGGCGAAGAGGATATCCTCATCCCGAAAGATATACGGCTGATGCGAAGGCTTGTGCGGGACGACAAATTCCGCTCACTCTCGCCCATCGAGACGCTGAAAACCTGGGAAAACGTGCTGGACGGTGAGCGCAAGTACATCAACCCCTACCGCGACGATGTCGATATCAAGCTGGACAACACAATCGACTACGAAGTTTGTGTCTGGCGCTTTATGCTCCAAAACCAGCTGGACATCGGCGGACCGGAGGGTTTTTGCGACTACCCGGCCATCTACCGCATCTTCAAGGGGCTCACGCGTTTCCCGAGCATTGACCCGGCCAGCATCCCGGCCGACAGCCTTTTGCGCGAGTTTATTGGGTAATTTTGTTCAAACTTTAATCTTCCGTTCACGCTCGCGCAATGAATTTAGTCTATAGTTAACTTATTATAAACCGGCGACAACAACAAGGAGTGATAACCATGAACACATTTGAAGAGCTTTTTGACGATCTGAAAGGCAAGGCAAAAACCGTTTACGGCACCGCGTCCAAGATGACCAGCGACGCGGTGGATATCGGCAAAGTCCGCTACCAGATCAAGCAGACCCAGTGGGAGATCGAAAAGACCTACGCGAGAATCGGCGCGGTCGTCTACGAATCCAAAAAAGGCGGAGAAAACCTGGACGATGTGATCGCGCTGGCCATTGCCGAAGTCGACGCCCACAACGAGCGGCTGGAAGAACTTGAGCGGCGTCTGCGCTCTTACAAGCGGGTGGACAAGTGCCCGGCCTGCGGAAAAGAAAATGACGTGGACGCGAGCTTTTGCTCCCGCTGCGGCGCGACTTTGGTGCGCGAACAACCGGTAGAAGAACCCGAGAACGAGGGCGAAGAATAATTTTGGGACACGAATACACAAGCGCGGACGGTAAGCCAAAGCGGCTCACGTCTGCGCTTGTACGCATATTATAGTCAAAATCTGTATAAGTTGTCTTAGGTAGATTTATCGGTATTATAGTGAACAAACACAAAAAAACAGAGCACTTTTGCGGCCTGTTTCGCGCTCCCGGCTTCAACAGGCGCTGTGCCGCCGGCAGTTGCAGGCGCGCATGGCGGCGGCATTAAGAAGCCTGCCTTCGCCGCCACCCTTGCCGGACACAAAACATCCGCGCAAAGCCTGCTTCGTTTTTCAAGTTTGTCAACTATAACTGCACAATTTCTCAGTTAGGAGTTGTTTGTGTGCCGCCTAAGACACAAGGGTTTATCAAGGGCGCCCTCATACTCACCGCCGCCGCCCTCACCGCCAAGATATTGGGTATGCTCTTTAAAATTCCGCTTCAAAACATTCTGGGCGCGGTGGGGATGAGCTACTTTAACGCGGCCTACAGCATCTTTACCCCAATCTACGCGCTGAGTGTATCCGGGCTTCCGGTTGCGGTGTCCAAGCTGGTGGCCGAGCAGTGCGCCCGCGGCGGATACCGTCAGGTGCGCAAGATCCGGCGGGTCAGTTTACTCTTGTTTTTAGCCTTTGGTCTGGGCGGCACGCTGCTGCTGATCTTGGGCGCACGTTTTTTTTCGTCCGCCATCGGGAATCCCGGCGCGGCGCTCAGTGTAGCGGCCATCGCGCCGTCCATCCTGTTCTGCTGCCTGATCTCCTCTTACCGTGGATATTACCAGGGGCTGGGAAATATGACGCCCACCGCCCTGTCCCAGGTGGTCGAGACCGCCGCCAAGCTGATCTGCGGGATCGCGCTCTCGCTCTATGTGTTAAATCGCGGGCTGAGCGAGTACGCCGCTTACAGTACCGTCTTTGGCCAGTTTGCACCCACCAGCCACCAGGCGCATCTTTTGGTCCTGCCCTGGGCGGCGGCGGGCGCGGTGCTCGGAGTAACGGCAAGCACGCTGGTCGGCGCGCTCTACCTCTTCTTCCGGCATTTGATCAAAGGGGATAAAATCGGAAGGGAGGCCATTGCAGCCGCTCCGCGCCCTGAGCCGGCCGGGAAGATTGCGTCCAGCCTGTTAAAAATCGCGCTGCCGGTCTGCCTTTCAGCCGCCTTTACCCATCTGACCAACCTGATTGATTTGGCCACCATAATGAACCGCGTATCCGTTTCCCTTGCCAGGGACCCGGCCGCCATCATGCGAATGTACGCGGGGCTGCTGCCGGAAAGCGTCACACAGGCCGGTCTGCCCGCCTATCTTTACGGGATATTCGCCTACACGACCTCCCTTTATCACCTGCCCGCCGCCATCACCGTCACGCTGGGGGTGAGTGTTTTGCCCGCCATTTCGGCCAGGTGGGCGCTGGGTGACCGGGCTGAGATTGCCCGACAAGCGGCTTCAGTCATCAAGCTGGCCGGCCTGATCGCCATTCCGGCCGGGCTGGGGATGTTCGCGATGAGTGAGCCAATCCTCGCGCTCTTACTGCCCGCCCAGCTCCAGGACGTCGCCATTGCCGCCCCTGTACTGCGCGGGATGGGCCTTGCCGCCGTCTTGTTGGGTATAACCACTCCGATGGCCAGCATTTTCCAAGCGGTCGGCCGGGCGGATATCCCGCTCAAGCTGATTGCGGCGGGCGCGGTCATCAAGCTTTCGGCCAACTGGGTGCTGCTGGCCATCCCCGAGCTCAACGTGCGCGCGGCGGCTTATGGGACGATTCTTTGCTATGGGTTTGTGCTGATTGCCGGAAGTATATCGCTGAGCCGAGTGGTCGGCAGGCCGGTGGGCGTCGCAAAAAGCCTTATAAAGCCGCTCTTTTGTGGAATATTGTGTGCGCTTACGGCGAATACTGCTTACGGGTTACTCTCGAATGCGCTGAGCAGTCGCATTTCCGCTCTTATTGCAATCGGTACGGGAGCTGCAGTTTACGCCATTTTTGTGCTATTTATGAAGATAATCACTAAAAATGAGGCGATCTTATTGCCAAATGGGAAAAAAGTTGCGAAAATACTTGAAAAACTCTCGCTTTTAGGGTAAGATGAATCAGGTCAAAGCTTTGTGTTAAAGGCTTTTTGATGCTACGCGAATTCTGCTCAGACATTTTTGCAAGCGAAGGATGTGAGGCATGAAATTTTTGCTGAAAGAGTGTTATGCAATCGAGGATTTGCTTTCGATTATGGAGCTGTTGCGCTCAGCCTGTCCTTGGGACAGGGAACAAACGCACAAGAGTATCCGCAAAAACCTGATCGAAGAAACCTACGAGGCTGTCGAGGCCATTGATAACGACGATTACGTCCTGTTAAGGGAAGAGCTGGGTGACTTACTGCTACAAATTGTGTTTCACACGCAGATCGAGAAAGAAGCCGGACACTTTGACTTTTCTGAGGTCTGCGACTTGGTCTGTAAAAAACTTGTCACCCGACACCCGCATATCTTTGCCGGCGTAAAGGCGGACAGCGCCGAACAGGTGTTAAACAACTGGGATGAGATCAAAAAAGAGGAAAAGGGGCGGGTGACGGCCGCTCAATCTTTGAACAGCGTACCCGCCGTGCTGCCCGCGCTTATGCGTGCGCAAAAAGTGCAGCAAAGGGCGGCAAAAGCGGGATTTGATTATCCTAACGTCGAGATGGCTATGGCCGACCTGCAAAGCGAGGTTTCAGAAGTAAGCCAGGCGCTGCGCGAGCAAAACGCCGCCGCCATAGAAGAAGAATTGGGGGACTTGCTTTTTTCGGTGGTCAACGTGGCTCGCTTTGTAGGCGTTGAAGCAGAAGAATCCTTAACCGCATCCTCCGGCAAATTTATCAGCCGCTTCAAACGAGTAGAGGATTTAGCATTAAAAAAAGGCATTAACATGCAAAAGGCGTCAATCGAAACCCTTGACTGCCTTTGGCGGGAAGCAAAGAAAGCAAAGTAAAGTAAAAAACTTTTGGAGGTAGAAAGAACATGACAAAGGCAGAACTGATTAGTGCGGTAGCAGAGAAAGCGGGCTTGACCAAAAAGGACAGTGACAAAGCCGTCACCGCCGTAATCGACACAATCACCGAGACCCTTGTGGCGGGCGACAAAGTTTCTCTCGTTGGTTTTGGTACGTTTGAGGTAAAAGACCGTGCCGCCAGAAAAGGCATTAACCCGCGCACCAAAGAGCCAATGCCGATTCCCGCCAGCAAACTGCCCGCTTTCAAAGCCGGCAAAGCTCTTAAAGAAGCTGTTGGCGATAAATAGTTTTAGAACCTGTGTCTTCATAAACGAAGTGTACCAATACGGCGGAAAAGTGTTAACGCAGCAGTGCGCTGAATTATGAAGACAGGCTCTATATAATACTCTCGCAAACCGCCCGCGGCAAGCCGGCGGTTTGCTTATGCTTAAGCAGAGTTGAGGTGAAGAGATTGCGTTTGGATAAATATCTGAAAGTTTCCCGTCTGATCAAGCGCCGTACAATCGCCAACGAGGCGTGCGATGCCGGCCGGGTTCTGGTAAACGACAAAATCGCGCGGGCTTCTTACGATGTCAAGGAGGGCGACCGCATCGCAATCGGGATGGGCGGGCGTACGGTGGTTGTCAAGGTGCTCGAAGTCAAAGAGCATGTGGCCAAGGACGGCGCCCCCGGCCTGTACGAGGTGATTGAAGGGTAAGAAGACCGTTTCCGCAAGCGGCAAAAGTGTCGGTGGGCTCTGCTGGGGGTTAAAAGACAAAAATCGTGTGCTTCTATATATATTAATAAAGGCGGAATTTATTTATGTTATTTCAGCGACCATTAAAACAAGTCTGGACCCTGCTATTACTTGTTGTGATGATTTCATTAGGTGCTTGCAGTCAGAGTTCTGCAACATTTATGTCATTTTCTTTCAGTACAACAACACCAGCAGATTCAATCCGTGAAAAGATAATCTATATAAACAGTGATATAGATAGTTTGCAATTAAACGCAAATTTGCAACTGGATTCTGGTAAGGTTAATGTTCAAGTATTAAGTATTGATGATGAGGAAGTTATTTGGAGTGATGATTACGAAAGTAATTCGAGCTTTATCATTGAGATGTCAAATTTAGAAGCCAACAGTGAATACTTAATAAGAATCAATGCGATTCAATCTCAAAGGGTACAGCTTAATATTACATCTGATTCTAAACTTGTAGAAGCAAGAGAAAAGCCCGACAGATAAAGAGCAATCATAAAAACGGACACCCCGCAAGTGTTCGTTTTCCGCATTATTCCGTGATTTCCCCAACGTGCACAGCCCCATCATTATTCGTGTTTTTTCTTACATCTATTTAGGGTGTGTTGACACAAATGGGAATGCAGGGATTTTGAGTGAATTTTCGAGCATTTCAAGGCGGAGGAGGAAGGAATACTATATGTATTCCCCTGAGACTCTTCGCTGTATGGGCGCTCATCGTCAGTACTTTGTAACGACAACGAAGAAAGGCTCAAAATTCACCAAAATACGGGCGTTCAGCTTTGTGTCAACACGCCCTAGGTGTGTGCTGCCTGACGGCCAGGCAAACCCCACACCGGCCCGCCTGTGCAGGCGGGCTTTTTGCGCCCGCCAAAAGCATACAAGCCCTAACCCAGGCATATATATAAGCAGATAGCTTATCGCGTTAAGGGAGGGCAAGGGGTGTATGGCCGAAGAAAAAAAGGTCTTTAAACAAACGCACAACGTTATTGTCGAAAACCGCAAGAACATAACGGTCTCAGGAGTAATGGACATTGACAGCTTTGACGAGGAGAGCGTGATCCTCTTTACCGAGCTCGGGGAGCTGACCATAAAGGGCGTAAACCTGCATATCAACAAGATAGACGTAAACGCCGGCGACTTGACCATGGAAGGGGAAATCGAAAGCCTGAGCTATTCGGAAGACCGCCCACAAAAAGGCACCGGGCTGCTCTCCAGGCTGTTTCGGTAAGGGGCTGGGGGAGGGTGGGAATCTACTTAGCCGAGCAGACGATGCTCTTCTTCCAGTCGATTTTGCTGGGGGCCTTGTTCGGGATCGCGTATGACGCTTTGCGAATTACCCGGATCGCCATACCGACCGCGCGGTGGGTGGTCTCGGTTGAGGATGTGCTCTACTTTTTGCTCTGCGCGGTCAGCGCGTTCTTTTTTATCATGCGGACCAATGACGGGCAGGTCAGGCTGTTTGTCTTGATCGGCGCGACGGTTGGCATGCTTCTTTACTTCAACTCGCTCAGTATACTGGTTATGGGGGTGAGCGAGGCGCTGATTCGCTTTGTAAAAGCGGTCATACGGCTGATCTGCCGCTGGATATTCCTGCCAATCTGGCGGTTGTTTTACGCAATCGTCAGCTTAATCATCCGCCCAATCGCTTATTTGGGTGGCTTGAGTAAAAAAACTGTACAAAGATGCAAAAATAGCTTGAAAAACAGGCGTGAAGTATTGTATAATCAGCTGAGAAGCGGTTTGTCGCGCAAAGCCACAAAACCGCGACCCCCGAAACATGGGAAAAGGCAAAGGAAATCACAGGCGGATGACAAAAAACACGGGAAAAAAGAAGGTCGGGCGTAAGAGCTTAATGCTTAGGCTCTGTATCTTTGCGTTTGTTGTTTATGCGGTGGTGCTGCTCATTGATATGCAGATTGATATAGCCAACCGCAACCGTCAGCTCAACGAACTGGCCCAGCGGGTAGAAACACAGCGGATTTCAAACAAGGAACTTGAGCGCCAGCTGGCAATGGGGATGGATCAAGAGCACATCGAGCGGGTCGCGCGCGAGCGGCTTGGGTTTATTGCCCCGGACGAAACCGTATTTGTGGACGTCTCAGGCAGCTAACGAATGTATCCGAAGCATTGGATTGCTTTTTGATAAAAATTTTTGGGGTTGGCCCAAGGGGGAACACTTTTCAGTATGCAGCTTGAGATTGGTGCGGTTGTTGAGGGCAAGGTTACAGGCATCACAAAATTTGGTGCTTTTGTTGAGTTGCCGGGCGGCAAAACCGGAATGGTACATATTTCTGAAGTGAGCACCGCCTATGTTAAAGAAATTGGCGACCATTTAAGTGAGAACCAAACGGTCAAGGTCAAAGTCCTCAAAATATCGCCGGATGGCAAGGTTAGCTTGTCCATCAAAAAGTGTATGGAGGATGAACCACCCCCGCCGTCTTTTCACCCCGGCCATCAGGGAGGGCCACGGCCGGCGCCCCCCCCGCGTCCCCGGTCTTTTCGCGATGCCGGATGGCAGGGCAAAAAGCCGGCTGCCGAAGCAACCTCTTTTGAGGATATGCTCAGTAAGTTCAAGCAGAGCAGTGAAGACAAAATGTCCGACCTCAAGCGGACGGTGGATATGCGCAAAGGTTCATCCCGCCGCGGTGGTGGAGTCAGCAGGGGATAGGTTTTGCCGGCATTTGCTTACATATGTGATCGGGCAGGGCGGCAGTGCCTTGCCTGATTTTTTTGTGCTTTAGCTCAGTAAAGCCACCAGTTATGCTGGTGATTGTTAAATGTTTAAAGCATAAATTCGTTTTTGCGAAAGCGGAAAGCAAGAGGCAAAACGGCTGGCAGAAATGACAATGTCGTTTGTTTGCCGATAGACGAACATAGCTATGGAGACTCACCCGCTTACGGGCTGTAGAGCTAATAATGCAAAATTGATTGTCCATCAACACCCATTGAGGGGCTGCGTCAGTAATACGCCCTTTTAGGGCGAGCGCAAACTACTAGTGGTTTTGATTGCCTTGCAAACGAGCGGGTGATGGTTATCGCGATCACTCTGCTTGTGTTTGGATACTTATTAGATCTAACACTCATAGCGCTTCCGCTTGGTTCGCCCCGGGAAATTTATCGGTCGGCTTTCTTGTTGGGTTACAGCTTGTTTTATAGTCGACGCACTTGAAAATCGGTCTAAGCTTTGCGAGGATTTTTTTCGCACTGCAAGGACGACGACGCAGATAGGCTTCTTAATACCGTCGTCATGCGCCCCTACAGCTACTGACGGACACAATGCTCATCAAGGAGGAGGACGCGGCAGGGCGGAAAAAAGACGCAAAGATGGGGCGATTTTTAGGTGCGTTGAACTATATCTATTGTGTTGGGCTTCTTTGTTGTTTGAGGGATTAGAAAGAGGTTTGAAGGACATACAGAATTTTTATCAAGTTTTTTGGCTGGCAGTCCGTCAATTTTGTCATTGCCCGGTGGATACCGCCGGCATCTTTTTTGACGGGGCTGCCGCGTTGGGATGGCTCATGTTCGGCGCGCCATTGGCTGGTTTCGACCATCCGGCGCTTCAGGTGATTGGAAGCTGCGGCGATTCTAGGGCGCGTTGACACAAAGCTGAACGCCCGTATTTTGGTAAATTTTGAGCCTTTCATCGTTGTCGTTACAAAATACTGACGATGAGCGCCCATACAGCGAAGAGTCTCAGTGGAATACATATAGTATTCCTTCCTCCTCCGCCTTGAAATGCTTGAAAATTCACTCAAAATCCGTGCATTCCCATTTGCGTCAACACACCCTGGCATGTTGTATGCGTCTTTTACGTCTGCCTGATCGTGTTTCTGTTGGGGCTTTTTGTCAGAAACAGGTATGTCCAATGAGTCGAAGTATGTGACAAACTTTGCTTGACGTATTGGACAAGCTTTTCTTTTTCGCGCAGATGTGGTATAATAAAAACAAGCATTATGTAAGGAAAGGGAGCGGCCGGTGCCGCTGCCTACCTCTTCAAAAGGAGTGGAGTCCATGAACATCAAACTAACCGCTAGGAACACGACCGTGCGGGATTCTTTCAAAGACAGTTTGGATAAAAAACTCTCCAAGTTAGATCGCTTTTTCGATGACAGCGCGGTTTCGACCGTCACTGTAGCGCATGAAAGCGGCCGGGAGACAGTCGAGATCACAATTAAGTCGGGGGGGATGTTCTTCCGCGCTGAAAAAACCACAAACGATCGCTTGGACAGCCTGGACGCCGTGGTGGACGCCCTATTCCGCCAGATTGTCAAGAATAAGAGCAAGCTTGAAAAACGCCTGCGTCACAGCGCGTTTGAGCCGGGTTATGATGATGACTTTATCGGGACACACAGCACATACGATGTTGTGCGCTCCAAGCGATTTGCCATCAAGCCGATGGATGTGGAAGAGGCGATCTTGCAGATGAACTTGATTGGCCACAGCTTTTACATGTTTCGAAATATGGATGGCGGCGAAGTTTGTGTCGTCTACAAGCGCAAGGACGGCAGCTACGGTTTAATCGAGCCGGAAGAGGCTTAGGATACCTTGTAGTCAATGTGCAAAACGCTTTCGAGCCGGCGATTTTCCCGCTATGCCTGGTCAATTTTCCTGCTTAGCGAAAAAACCGCTTCGGCTCGTGGTCATTTCTCGTTATTGGCCACAGGTTCTTGATTTCTATATTCTGATGTATAACAAGCCCCCGGATTTTTACATCCGGGGGCTTGAAGTTATCTGTCGTCATGTAAACCCATCAGCTGTTGGTATAGGCCGATGTATTCGCCGGCCGAACGGCTCCATGAAAAGTCGCATTGGATAGCTGCCTTGACCTGCTCTTGCCAGAGATCGGGGTTTTGGTAGTCGCTTTGTGCGCGCTTGATGGCGTCGAGCATATCCCACGGGTCATAACGGGCGAATGTGTAGCCGTTGCCGCCCTCGCCGCCGAAATCATGTACACTGTCGGCCAGCCCGCCGGTCAGCCGAACAATGGGGATTGCCCCGTAACGCATGGCAATCATCTGACTCAGCCCGCAAGGCTCGCTCTGGCTGGGCATGAGGAAGACGTCGGCCCCCGCGTAAGCTTTTCTGGCCAGCCCTTCGTCAAAGCCGATGTAAACGCTCATTCTGCCCGGGTAATTGTCCGCTTGCTCGCGCAAAAAGTCCTGGTACTGCGCTTCACCGGTACCCAGCACGACCAGCTGAACCGGCAGCTCCATTATTTGTTCAAAGGCGGCGGTGACCAAGTCCAGCCCTTTGTGTGAGGCCAGCCGGGTAACCATCCCGATCAAGACAGGGGCGGGGTCAACGGCAAGCCCCATCTCTTCTTGAAGCGCGGCTTTGTTGGGTGCTTTGTGTTTGAGGTTTTGAACGCTGTAGTTTTTGGTCAACGCGGGGTCGGTGGACGGGTCGTAGCTCTTTGTGTCAATTCCGTTTAGGATTCCGCGCAGCTTGTGCTCTTTTGTCTGAAGCAGCGGATCCAGGCCGTGCGCGAACCAAGAATCCATCAGCTCACCGGCGTAAGTCGGGCTGACGGTGGTCAGCGCGTCGCACTGCTCGATTGCGCCTTTCATATAGTTGCAGGCGCCGTTGTACTCGACGATGTGGTTGGCCGATTCGGGCAAGCCGAGCACGTACTGCATCACGCTGGTGTCAAATGCGCCCTGATAAGCGACATTGTGGATTGTGAACACGGTTTTAATATTGCGAAAGCGATCGTTGAGGCCGTAAAGTGATTCTAAGTAAACGGGAATCAGGGCGGTTTGCCAGTCGTTGCAGTGGATGATATCGGGGATAAAGTCGATGTGGTTGATCATCTCGAGCACAGCGCGCGAAAAGAAAGCGAAGCGCTCGGCGTCGTCGTAAAAGCCGTAGATGTTTCCGCGTTTAAAGTAGTATTCGTTGTCCAAAAAATAGTACTTGACGTTTTTTTCAGTCTTTTCGAAAATCCCGCAGTATTGATTGCGCCAGGCGAGCGGGGTGTTGAAGTAGGTGATAAACTTCATACCGGCTCGCATTTCATCCGGTATTTGGTCATAAAGGGGCAGCACAACCCGACAGGCGTGGCCGCGGTTTCGGACAGCCTTGGTCAGTGCGCCCGCGACGTCGGCCAGCCCCCCTGATTTAATGAATGGCACAGCTTCGCTTGATGCAAACAAAATATTCACGATCGGTCACTCCTTCCCGGCCGGCCGCCGGAATCAATATCGCGCACCTTGTGTTTGCGGGGCGCGACGTTTTATGCCCGCGGCGCTGTGTTTGTCGTTATCAACATTTGTGTACGGACGGGTAATTGCTAAACAACCGCGCCCCTTGAGATATATACGGGGTAGGTGTGGTGGCCGGCGAATGCGCGGCCTTCACGGATGATCACATCTTTGTCGGTGATCACGCAGTCCAGGCTGGAATTCTCGCCGATGGTTGCGCCCTGTAAGATGACGCTGTTCTTGACCTTTGCGCCCTTTTTGATGGTGACCCCGCGAAAGATCACGCTGTTTTCGACTTCCCCTTCAATCAGGCAGCCGTCGGCAAACAGGGAGTTATGCACTTTGGCGGAAAGGCCGTAGCGAACCGGGGCATCGTCCTGTACCTTGGTGTAGACCGGCAGCCCCCGCGGAAAAAGGTCGCGGCGAACTTGCGGGTTGAGCAGATCCAGGTTGGCGTCGTAATAAGCTTGCAGCGAGTTGAGCTGGGTGACATAGCCCTTGTGTTCGTAAGCGTTGATTCGGTATTTGTCCAGCCCGGCTTGCAGGATATCCCGCTCAAAGTTAAATAAGTTTCGGCTGTAGCAGTCTGCGACCAGATACTCAAGCAAACTCTTAGAGGTGATCATTACGTTCAGATAGACATTTTGTTCGCCAAACAGCGGGGGATTGGCCAGCACTGCGTTGATCTTGCCGTCGGTGTTCAGTGAGAAGACATAGACGTCGCGGCCCCCTTCTTCACGCAGCTCCATCTTTTTATACAGGACAGTGATGTCCGCCCCGCTTTGAATGTGCGCGTCAAACATATCGTCAAAGGGGGTGTTCATCATCGTGTCGCAATCGGTGGTGATGACGTATTCAGCCCCCCGGCTTTTGACAAAGTCCATTATTCCGTTCAGCGCCTCAACTCTGCCGCTTTGACCCGTTTGCGCGTGGGTAGAAGGCGGCAAAACCACAAGCCCGCCAATCTTTCGGCTCAGATCCCATTCGCGGCCGTTGCCCACGTGATCCATCAGGCTTTGGTAGTTGGTTTTGGTGATGATGCCCACATCTTTAACCCCCGAGTGAACCAGGGAAGACAGGGCAAAGTCGATCAGGCGGTATCGGCCGCCAATCGGGATCGAACCCATACACCGGTGTGGGGTGAGGTCACTCATCATATGCTCGTGCATGTTTGAAAAGACGATGCCCAGTGTGTTTTTCATACCAGCGCCTCCTCTGTTTCCTTGCTGCCGGAGGTCGACCAGTCTTCTTCGACCATGGCTTTGGCCGGAACAACACTGCCCGGATAGACGGTAATCCCCCTGCCTATCACGGCAATCCCCCAGTTGTCTTTGTCCGGGGTGTCTTCGGGGCGGGCGCCCACCTGTGCGTGCTGGCCGATTACGCAGCCTTCGGCCAGGATGGCATACTCGACCACCGCGCCTTTTTTGATTATGCTGCCCGGCATGACGATGCTGTCCCGCAAAACCGCGCCCTCCTCGACCGTGACGTCAGGGAAGACGACTGAAAAGTCAACTGTCCCGTAAATCTCGGCCCCTTCCGAAATGATCGAGTTTTGAACGAGCGCCCCGTCCCCTATGTATTGGGGCGGGCGGACAGCGTTTCGCGCGTAAATCTTCCAGTCCGCGCCCAGGTCAAGAGGGGTGGAAGGATCAAGCAGATCCATGTTGGCTTCCCACAGGCTGTCGATGGTGCCCACGTCTTTCCAGTAGCCGTCGAAAGGGTAGGCAAACAGCCGCGCGCCGTTGCCCAGCATGTTCGGGATGATGTTTTTGCCAAAGTCTTTGTGCGAGTTTGGGTTCGCGTTATCGTCGGTCAGATATCGGATTAGGGATTCGGTCGAAAAGATGTAAATGCCCATGGAAGCGTCCAGGCTTTTGGGCTCTGAGGGTTTTTCTTCAAAGCCGGTGATTCGGCCGCGCGCGTCGCTGGCCAAAATCCCGAACCGGCTGGCTTCGTGCTTGGGGACTTCCAAAGTCGCGATTGTGCAGTCTGCCTGGGTTTCCTGATGGTACTCAAGCATCTTCGAGTAATCCATCTTGTAGATGTGGTCCCCGGACAGAATCAGCACATAGTCGGGGCTGTAGCGCAAAATAAACTGCATATTCTGGTAGATGGCGTTGGCGGTGCCCGAGTACCAATCGGCGCCCGACCCGCTCTGATAGGGGGGCAGGACATAGATCCCGCCGTGGATGCGGTCAAGGTCCCAGGGCTGGCCGCTGCCGATGTATTCACTCAATTCCAAAGGCTGGTATTGGGTGAGCACGCCGACCGTATCAATCCCCGAATTAACGCAGTTGCTCAGTGTAAAGTCGATAATCCTGTACTTGCCCCCGTAGTGTACGGCAGGTTTAGCCAGCCGCCGGGTCAGTGCGTACAAACGGTTGCCCTGTCCGCCGGCCAATAACATCGCGATCCATTTTTTTTTGTTTTTTATCATAGCCAATCACCCCGCTGATAGTATCAGACACAAACAGGACTGCAAAGGGAAAAAGACGAAAAGGCAGGGCAGATACGTTAGAGTGTGTTTTGAAATCGCTTGCTGTCGGCGCAGTGCAGGTTTGCCTGTTCTTCCGCACAAAAACCGCAGGCAGTGTTATGAGAAAGGGCGAGTGAGGCTCTGCCGTGACGGCAGGACAATGCGTTTCAAAATACACGTTAGGTGTGTCCCGGTTTTGGTGGTTTTTTGCGTCGGGTTTTGCTCTGCCGGTTTGGGGCCAGCCAGAGCGCGCTGAGCGGGGGAACGGTAATCGCCAGACTTTGCTCAAAGCCGTGGGATGGAATTTCGTCGCAGGCGACCTGACCCTGTGGCCCGCCGCCGCAGCCGCCAAAGCGCACATCTTCGGATGAGAAGACACAGTTGTAACTGCACGGCTCAGCTACCCCAAAGCGGTAGCCGCCCCGCTCGACCGGGCTGAAGTTACAGATACAGACCAGTTCGTTTTCTTTTTCGTCCAGCCGGCGAAAGACCACGATATTTTGGACTGAGTCGTTGGCCACCGTCCACTGAAAACCGTCCCACGAGTCCTCAATCTGCCAGAGGCAGCTGTTTGCGAGGTAGAACTTGTTCAGCTCTTTGACGTAGGTTTGAAAGGCTCGGTGGTGGCTGTATTCGAGCAAAAACCAGTCAAGCTCTTTCTGGTAATCCCACTCGATAAACTGGGCGAACTCACTGCCCATAAACAACAGCTTTTTGCCGGGGTGGGACATCATATATCCCATAAACACACGGGCGGAGGCCAGCTTCATCTCGTTGTTGCCCGGCATTTTGCTGACCAGCGAACACTTGCCGTGCACCACTTCGTCGTGGGAGATCGGCAGCACATAGTTCTCGCTAAAGGCGTAAAACATCGAGAATGTCAATTTATCGTGGTTGAACGCGCGGTAGATCGGGTCGAGGGAATTGTACTGGAGCATGTCGTTCATCCAGCCCATATTCCACTTAAAGTTGAATCCGAGGCCGCCCACGTATGGCGGCTTGGTGACCAGCGGCCAGGCTGTGCTCTCTTCGGCGATCATGGCCACATCCGGGTAGTCGGTGAGTATGGCCGAATTCAGCTTTTGAATGAACTCAACGGCCTCCAGGTTTTCTCTGCCCCCGTATATGTTGGGCATCCAGGACCCTGCGTCCCGGTCATAATCTAAATAGAGCATAGAGGCCACCGCGTCAATCCGCAGGCCGTCCAGATGGTAGTGTTCAATCCAAAAGAGTGCGCTTGAAATTAAAAAGCTTCGAACCTGTGGCCGGCCAAAGTCAAAGACCCGGGTGCCCCAGCCTTTGTGTTCGCTTTTTCGCGGGTCGGCGTACTCGAAGCAAGGGCCGCCGTCAAACTCGTACAGCCCGTGTTCATCTTTGGGGAAGTGGGCGGGTACCCAATCCATAATTACGCCGATTCCGGCTTTGTGCAGGATGTTGACAAACTGCTTAAATTGTTCGGGCGTGCCGTATCTTGAGGTAGGCGCAAAGTAGCCGGTTACCTGATATCCCCATGAACCGCTATAAGGGTATTCGGTGATCGGCATAATCTCAACGTGGGTATAGCCCATCTCGGTCAGGTATTCGGCCAGCTCGCGGCCTTGTTTAACATAGTCGAATGGGTTGCCGTCCGGGTAATGCCGCCAGGAACCCATATGCATTTCGTAGATATTCATTGGCAGCTGCGCCATATTTTGGCTGCTGCGCTTGTTTAGCCAGCGCTTGTCCGACCACTTAAAATTTGTAGGTTCGTAAATTTTTGAGGCGTTGGCCGGCGGGGTCTCAAAGTGCAACGCAAACGGGTCGGTCTTGAGCACTTCTTTTTTGTCCTGCCGGGTAACGGCGTATTTGTAGACGTCATACTGTTTCAGGCCGGGGATAAAACAATCCCACACGCCGTAGCCGCGCAGCGGCTTACATGGGTTTGCCGCTGAGTTCCAGCCGTTAAAGTCGCCGACCACCGAAACGGCCTTTGCGTTTGGCGCCCAAACCCGAAAGCGAACGCCCGCGACCCCGCGCAAAACTTCTTGGTGGTTGCCCAGAATTTGGTATACTTTGTAATTTTCGCCGCTTACAAAAGCGTCTAACTGACCGGCAAGCTCTTTTGTCATTGGCATTTCACAGCCCCTCGCTTTGTCGTGCGCGCCAGCCGCCCAAGCGCGCTCATCTTGTCGGTTGGTGTGGAGAGAGCCAAATCGACAACAAACGAACACCACACCCAATCATATTCTGTCTGTTTCTCTGCTATTCATTTTAGCAAAATAATTGCAATTATACAATAGTTTTGGATAAAATAATAAAATTAACCTTTCCGTAACCGGTAGTAACTTAGTAATCATTCACAGTTTATTCTCATCGATTCGGCCGATCTGCCAATCAAAGCGGTTTCTAGCCGCCTAAAGTCACATCGCAATCCTGATACCACGCAAGCGCATCCAGAAAGTGCTTGTCCTCAAAGTCGGGCCAGTAATCGTCCACCACGTAAAAATCGGCGTAAACGCTTTGCACCGGCAAAAAGCCGCTCAGCCGCCGTCGTCCGCCCCAGCGAATGAGCAGGTCCACCCGCGGGATATCGGCTGAGGCGATCTTTCCGCCGTTTGACAGCGCGGTTTTTAGATCCCACTCCCAGTCGTAGTTGACCAGGAAGTTGATATTGATTCCGCCCTCGCGAAAAACCATTCGCTTGTTGGCGTAGGGCTTGAGCTCTTCGGGGAAAGCGACCGACTTTTCGTTGCCGATGACAAGCAAATTGGCGCTGCGGTTTTCAAGCAGCTTAACCGCGTCGATACAGGCCTGCGTAAAAGCGTTTCGCTGCTCGACCGCCCGCTTGTTGTTGTCCCGGGTAAATCCGTAAAAGGTCGCTTCTTTGACGCCCTGTTCAACCAGCATCTCAAACAGCCGGAAGCCGGGCGGCAAACCCTTTTGATAGCCCTCTTTTTTATCCATTCCCTCCCGCAATGCCCATCTGCGGTTTCCGTCCGGGATTACCCCGATGTGGGCGGGTATACGCTTAAACATCCGGTGTTTTTCCTCCAAATATTGGTGCGGTTTCAAATTGTGATATTAAATATCATATCACATTCTGACGGAAAAACAAAGAGGAAAAATGGAAATATAAACCTATGTTTATAAACGAAAAGTATCGGATTGAAGCGGGGACCTTTCGCCCGGCAAAGAAGTTGTCCGCAAGAATGTTATGTGTATTCCGAAGCTGTGGGGGTGCTTGGCAACGATATTCCAAAGGGCAGAGACCCGGCAAGACGGCGCTTTGCGCTATGGACACAGGCTCTAAAACCCGAAGATCATTCGAACCATAAACGCGCTCATCACAAAGCCGACCAAATCGGCTGAGAGCGAGGCTGAAAGGGTATAGCGCGTCTTGCTGACTTTGACCGCCCCGTAATAGACCGCGATGGTGTAAAACGTGGTCTCGCTCGAGCCTTCGATCACGCTGGCCACCCGGCCGATAAAGCTGTCCGGGCCGTGGGTGGCCAGGATGTCGTTGTAGATGACCAGCGCGCCGCTTCCCGATATCGGGCGGAGGATGGCCAGGGGCACGACTTCCTGAGGCAGCTGTAAAGCCGCCGCTACCGGAGAGAAAAGCCAGACAATGCCGTCCAGCGCGCCGGACGCTTTAAACATCCCGACACAGGTCATCAACGCAATGATGGCGGGCACGATGTTGACTACGGTGGTCAGCCCCTCTTTTGCGCCGGTCAGGAATTCCCCGAACACGTCCACCCCTTTAAAGATGCCGTAACCGAGGATTCCAACCAGTGTGATCGGGAGCACGAAGTCGCTAAGCCCGGCCATACAGCAGACTTCCTTTCCGGCCTCTGAGCGAGGACAAAAGCTTTACCATCAGGATACCGGTCAGGATGGACGCGGACGAGGCCGCCCAGCTGGCCGGCATGATCTCCATCGGGGACGCCGAGCCGGCGTTTGCCCGAAGCAGCGCGATGGTGGTCGGAATGATTTGCAGGGACGCGGTGTTCAAGACCACGAACATGCACATGTGGTCGCTGGCCGTATCGCTGTGGCCGTTTAGCTCAGAAAGCTTGCTCATAGCCGCGATGCCCAGCGGGGTGGCCGCATTCCCCAGCCCCAGCAGATTGGCTGAGATGTTCAGGCAGATGGCCTGCGCCGCCTCGCTCTTGGGTGACAGCCCCTTAAAGAGCAGGCGGATGAAAGGCGAAAACAACCGGCTGATCTGTTCGGTCAGCTTAGCCTGGCTGGCCACACGCATCACCCCGCTCCAAAGGCAGATGGCGCCGGCCAGCGTCAGCCCGAGCTGAATCGCCTCGCCGCCCGAAGTGATCACCGCGCTTGAAACCTCTCCCATCCGGCCCAGCCCCGCCCCGAATAGAAGTGAGATCGCGCACAGTCCAAAAAAGATCCACTTCATCATAACGCATCATCCTCCTGTCCACTTCATTTTATGTGAACAACCCCGTCAAACATTCCAAACCGGTATCAATTGTCCCATTACCCCGGATTAATTCAGTGCAAATTGTCGATTTAAGTATCTATTAAGTTTTTATTTGACAATTATGGAAAAATATGCTATAGTGTGTTAAAGAGTAAAAAATACATAACTACAGGAGGAAGAGAAAATGAAATCAACTGGCATTGTGAGGCGGATTGACGATCTGGGGAGAATCGTTTTGCCGAGAGAGCTGCGAAGGATTTTAGAAATCCAAGAGCGGGACGCGATTGAAATATTTGTGGACGGAAATTTCATCATGCTTCAAAAATATGAGCCCAGCTGTATCTTTTGTGGCAACGCCGAGAACGTAAACGGATACAAAGGCAAGAACATCTGTGAAGTCTGCATGAATGAACTGAAAACAAAGGACTAGGAAGACCGGCAGCAAGCAAAAGGCCACCCGCAAAGGTGGCCTTTTTGAGATTGAATACAGGTTCTAAATTTTTTCAAAATCATCTGCCCCGTGTTTGCAGAGGGGACAGATGAAGTCGGCGGGCAGGGGGTCGCCCTCATAGACATACCCGCATATCTTGCAGACATGGCCGGGTTTGCCCTGAGAGGCAGGCGGGCCGGGCTTTGGCTTGATATTGGCAAAGTAGTAGTCGTAAGTGCAGCTGGGCTGGCTGCCGGCTGCCTGGGCGCCGGTGACTTCCGCGATGAAAACCGTGTGGGTGCCGCAGTCGGTGGTGGAGACAACTTTGCCGCTTATGATGGCGGTTGCGCAGTCGTCTTTCAGGGCGTACAGGCCGTTATCCATAAGAGTCAGGCCGGCTGCCCAGGGATGTGGGTTTTGGCCAAGCTTGTTTATGGTCCGCCCCGAAGTAAAGCCAAAATGTTCAAACAGGCTGAACGGCGCGGCCTGGGAGAGCACGCTGGCCGCAAGCTGGCCGGTCTTCAAAATCATGTCGTGGGTGAAGTTTTCTTTGCTGACCGCCACCGAAATTTGCAGGGGGGAGGATGCGACCTGCTCGACTGTGTTTACAATACAGCCGTTGTGTTTGTCCCCATCTTTGGCCGTCAGCAAAAACAAGCCGTAAGGAATTTTACGCAAAGCCTTTCCGTCCAATATGGCGGGTGCGCCGCTGACAGGGGGGGCGGAACCGCTTTGGGGGAAGGTGGCCGCGATGGCCTCCGCAAGGGCTAAAAGCTCCGAGTGCTTGTCCGGCTTGACGCTGGATTTTAGCGAGACCTCGCCGATAAACCGCATGTCTTTACACTGCGAGAGCTTTTCGCGCATCAGCTTGCCGCTGGAGGCCGACCACGAGCCGTTTTCGATCAGGGCGACTTCCCGGTTTTGAATGTTGTGCGCGGCAAGATCGTAAATCAACGCCTCCATGGTCACAAAGATCCCATTGTTGTAGGTGGTTGAAGCAAAGCAGAGGTGGCTCCACCTAAAGGCCGCCGCCACAATCTCAGAGGCGGGGGTGATCGCCACGTCATAGACAACCGTTTTGATCCCGCGGTCCCGCAGGCGGCAGGCCAAAATTTCGGCGGCGTTTTCGGTGTTCCCGTAAATGGACGCGTAGGCGATCATCACGCCCGCTTCTTCCGGCCGGTAGCTGCTCCACATCTGATGTGGAGCGATGATTTCGCTCAGGTTTTTCCGCCAGACAAAACCGTGAAGCGGGCAGATCATCTCGATTTCGAGCCCCGCCGCTTTTTTGAGCAGGGCCTGGGTCTGCACACCGTACTTGCCCACAATGTTTGTGTAGTAGCGCCGGGTTTCGTCCAGATAATCCCTGGCAAAATTGACCTCATCGGCAAAGATCGCTCCGTCCAGCGCTCCGAAACAGCCGAAAGCGTCGGCTGAAAAGAGGGTGCGGGATGTTTCATCGTAAGTAACCATGACCTCCGGCCAGTGAACCATGGACGCCATCAAAAAGCGCAGGGTGTGTTTACCGGTGGCCAGCGTGTCGTTTTCTTTGACAATCAGCCGCTTGACCCCATCGCGCAGGGTGAAGAACTGGTCGACAAAGTCGGATGACTTTTGATTGGCGACAATGGTGACGTCCGGGTAACGCGCCAAAACGTCCAGGATGGCGGCGCTGTGATCGGGCTCGAGATGCTGCAGAACAAGGTAATCGAGCGGGCGGCCGCCCAGCGCCTCTTCTAAGTTTTCACAAAACCGCTCGCGGAGTGCCTTGTCCACCGTGTCGAACAGGACAGTTTGATCGTCCAGCAGCAGATAGGCGTTGTATGACACCCCTTTGGGCACCGAGTATACGCCCTCAAACAACGGGATGCGCCGGTCGTTCCCGCCGACCCACCACAGATTATCTCTCACTTGTTTTATGCAGTGCATGGTATTCCTCCTTTAAGAGCGGGCAGATGACCGCGCTCAAAAAATATTCTACTGCGTTTGGCAAAAATAGTCAAGGGTGGACAAAAAGCAGAGCGCACAGTGCAGGAACACCGTGCGCTCTGCTTTTGCAAAAAATGCGCTGATTGAGTTAGGTTTTGATTACTTTCTTCTGCGGGTGACCAATGCGCCGGCGCCGAGCAGGGAGATGGTGCCAAGGCCGGTCAGAAGGCTGCTAACGCCCATTGCCACACCGGTGGCCGGGTTGTTTACGTTGGGGTGGTTGGGGCCTTCCGGCTCAGGCTCTTCGACGTTATTGTTATTGTTGTTTTCACCGCTGACAAGGTTCATGTCGGTGATCTCAACATCGGTCATAATGAACGAACCCAGGAAGTTTGTGCGGAAGGTGATCATGTCGTCCATCGAGTCGTAGTTTGTGCTGATGGGGGTGAGGGTGCCGTTCCGGTACAGGTAGGTGTAAATCCGGTTCCAGTCGCCGCTCACGTCGCTCACGTCAATTTTCATCTCGCCGTTGGCCGGGAAAGTTACGCCGGCGGGCAGTGAGAGGAATTTGAAGTCCTGGTCAAGGCGGTTGACAAGTGCGGGGACAACTTCCTGTGTCGTGTAGAAGTTTGTGTCGCCCATCCCGGACATGCGGCCGGTGAATTCCCAGCTGCCGTCGTCAAAGGCTAGGTGGATGGGGCGGAAGTTGTGGTTGCGCACAAGGCGTTCCATTTCGGCCCGCATGATGACCGGGTAGTTGTTGGAAAGGGTTACGGTATCGCCTTCGGTGTAGCTGTCAATCTCGTCTCTGGTCATTCTCGGCCAGCCAACATCGAAAGCCGCGGTGGATTCAACCGGCTGTGCGGTGGCGGGGGAAACAGGCAAAGGCAGCTCGCCGGTGGTCGAAAGGGTGATGGTTACTTCGTTCATTCTGGTGGTGTAAGTTTCGCGTGTGGTCAGTTCAAGCTGGAAGCGGCGGGTGCCGGCGTTGGGGCGGGTTCTGAGGGTCGCGTTCGAGATGTTGGAAGTGCCGCGGCCGGCGCGAACGCGCAGTCTGCCGTTTGTCAGGGTGCTTTCTCTAGCGGGGACAGCGGGAATTTCAGCAACAGGCGGTGTTTCCCACACGTCTTCGTTGACACCGGGGTCAAGAACCCAGCCCGGAGGGCGCACGCCGGGGACAGCGGGAATCAAGGGAGTGCCCGGGGTGGCGGGAGCACCGGAAATAACCGCTTCGGTCAGGGGTACAAGTGCTGCGTTCAGCGAGCTGCCGGAGGCAACGCTTTGCAGGATCGGTGCGCCGGTCGGGTTGTAGTAAATGTCGAAATTGTATTCACTGTTGGGCAAAAGGTTCGCTTCCGGGCGGACGACCATGCCGTCGCTGACCAGGAAGATTTCGCCGGCGCCGATGCTTACCTGGTTTTCGTTGCCGGTCCAGGCAATGCTGGGCGCGATGCTGATAAATTCGTCAAACACGCCGTCAATGAAGGCGTCCTGCGCTGCGTCATTGCTGCGCGGGCTGATGGGTGTGCCGGTGGAATTTCTGCCACTGGCCGCACCTTGCAGTGCGGTTGGGTCTTCAGCGGCAAAAGCGCCAACGCCCATGGTGAGTACCAGTGTGAAGATCAAAAGCAGGGATGCTACTTTTTTCATTGGTCGGTTTCCTCCAAAAATTGTATTTGTCAAAGATTATCCAGAGCACTTGGCTTCTGGAAAATAGTATGTGATGATTTTTCCTGTATTAGCAGTGGATGTTTCTGCCAATAACAGGTGACCACACATTTTTGACAAAAGCGTTACAGACTAAAAGCAAGTGCGTTTTTCCCGCGCCTGTGACGACGCCGGGCAATCACGGATAAAACTTTGACGCAAATAGGTTTTCCAAAGAAAACGAAAAAACAACCGGTAAAAGAAAGTAGGCGATGGCAATGTTTGGATTCACCGTTTGTTTACCGGCTGTAAACACTTTTAACCGCGCCGGGATAACGAAACAAAAGGGAAACGAAAGTACATGCACTTTCGTTTCCCCTTTATTTACCTGTGGCCAGCAATGTTTTTGCGATTTGTCATATTTTTAGCGGTTTGTGTTCGGGCCAAGCGCTTCTTTCTTGGCGTTGTGCGGCTGAAGCTCGCCGGGCGCGGCCGCTTTTGGCGGCTTGCTTTGGTTTACGGCGGCAGGTTTGTTGGGCTTTTGGATTTTATCAGATTTTTTTGACATTTTGATCACCTCAATATAATAGTCAACCAATTTAAAAATCAGAGCGTCTTTGCGGCCTGTTTTGCGCTCCGCCGCGTCTTCCTCTTCGGCGGACGCTGTAGGTGCGCACGGCCACGGTATGAATAAGCCTGCCTTCGCCGCTGCCCTTGCGGGGTACAAAACATTCGCGCAAATCCTGCCCTGTCTTTTAAGTTCGTCAGCTATATTATGTCCGTGTGAGGGGGCAAAACAAAGCGCACCGGCTAAATTTTACCGGTGCGCTTAAGACCTGTGTTCAGCTGATTAACTCAGCGCGCTTACGATGCCTTGCGCGATTCCTCTGGCGTTTTGGCGGATGACATTCGGGTCGGTAAGGCGCTCATATTCGACCGGGTGGGACATAAACCCGACTTCAAGAAGCATGGAGGGCGCCCGGCTGAGCAGCGTGACCCGGAAGAGGCCCTGATTGACCTGGCGGCGGTTGCGGCCTGTGGCCGTGACCAGGCCGTCCAAAATACGGGTGGAGAGCGTTTGTGCCATCGGGGTGTGGAAGAAGACTTCGGCCCCGTGAACGGTATTTGCGTTTGTGCTTTCAAGCAATGCATTGTGGTGTACCGATATAAACATGTCGGCTTCACTGGTCGCAAACATGTGCAGCCGCTCGTCCAGCGATACCGTTTGATCGAGGCGGGTGCGGGTCATGAGTACCTGTGCGCCGAGCGCCTGCAATTCATTGCGCAGGACAACTGAGTTTGCCATGTTCAGGGTGTTTTCGTCCGGGCCGAAACCGGCCGCGATCCCCATTGCGCCAGGGTCGCTCCCGCCGTGGCCGGGGTCAAGCATGATGATCACCCCGCTCAGCGGCTGGGCGGCATTGCCTGAAACGCGGGGGCGATACTGGAATCGCAGTACGGTGTCGTTCCCGTCATACCAAACCTGATAGCCCCACCAGAGCGACTGGTTGGAAATTGTAAAAGCGTAAGTGACGCTGTTGTTGTCGTTGACGGTGGTGGTGACCGACGAGAAGAGCCGGGAGTTCTGCGCGCTGATCTGCGGTGAGCCGGCCGTATTAAATAAGGTAAAGTAGAAGACGCCGTCCTGCAGCCGGGTGCTGTGGGCGGCCCGGCTATTGCCGCTAAAATTGTACAGCTCCCAGCGCTGGTTGTTGAATGTGGTAACCCCGGTCAGCCCGTTGCCGATCGAAACCTGCCCCTCAATGATTTCGGCGTGCGCTTTTGAGATGAACCCGCCCGAGAAAAGCCCAAAGTGGGTGTTGGTTTCCGAGTGGACAAAGTCGGTCGCTCCGGTCATCAACAGGTCGCGGATCGGGCCGGGAGGCGCCGCGGTGGGGGTGATAATCCCGAGATAAGCGGTCACGCGAATGGCGATGTGGCTGCCCTGCCCGGCTACAAAGACGTCGCCGCTGCTTTGGAAGTTTGTGGTCACGCCGTTGTGGGTCAGTTGGTAACTTACCTTGCCCACCCGGGTGGTTACCCCGGCGGGATAGTCGCTGCCGACCGGGATTTGCCCTCTGAACGTGGCCGGAATCCCCGGGTTTGCGGCGGCAACCTGCTGGAGGACGACCGACTGCCCGCCAAATGACGCGACGACCCGGCTGCCGGACGGTGCTGTGGCCTCTACCGGCAGCATCCCGCCCGCGCGCACCCCGCCCTGGGTGGCCGGGAACATTGAGTTTTGCACAATGTTGTTGATTGGCCCGACACCGGGCACCCCTCGCCGGGTGATGACCATGGTAGTGGTGACATCCCCCTGCCGGGCGGTAAAGGTGTTATCGCCCATGTTCAGCTGAACCAGTACCCCCCATGTGCCGCGGGTACCCAGCCGCTCGACCTCCTGGCCGTTAAAGTACAGCGGCTGGCCGGGGTTGGAAGTGCCGGTGACAAAGTAGGCGGCCAGCTGTGTGGTCACCCGGTGATTGTCCCGCGCGGCCGGGCGGGTAACGTGAAAAGCCTGTGAAATCGAAAGGTCAAACGCGGCCAGCGGGTCGGCCGCAACATTTGAGATGATCTCCAGAGACGGCCGGGGCGCGATATTGTAAAGCGGGGCGGCCTCCGGGACTTCCTGCTCGTCTTCCGGGCCGGCGGGCGCGGCGGTTTCGGGCGCCGGAAAGATTTCCTGATCCGTTTCGGCATAAGGCGCAGCCTCCTGAACAGGTGGCTCAGGCCCGGCGGGCATGGGGTCGGATTCGACATAAGGCGCGGCCTCCCCGGCAGGCTGGTCAGGCGCCGTTCCGGCCGGAACGGCACAAGCGCTCGCAAAGATGGCCAAACAGAGCAGCAGTGCAAGTGATTTGGTTTTTTTAAGCTTATTCAATGTTTCTCTCCTTATGTTTACAAAGGCGGGCTTGCGTGTGAAAACTATGTAAAGCGGACGGTTAGAACCTGTATACAGGTTCTTAGAGCGTAAAATCGTCCGCGTCGAATTTTTCAAGCGCAAGCGGTCGGCGGGGGACGCGGGCAATCGGGTCATAGCGGTAGTGGCGGCAGGAAAAACTCCTGTGTACGATCCCTTTTTTAACACAAGCCCGCAGCTGGTCGTTTCCGGCCGAACCGGCGAACTCGCAGTACTCACAAGCGGGCGGAATCCGCTTGCCAAACAAACTTCCGGTTGTCATCAACAAAATTCCCCCAGCCTTTTTAAAGAATACAAATCATCTGACGATATACACTTAAGTAGGGTGTGTTGACACAAATGGGAATGCACGGATTTTGAGTGAATTTTCGAGCATTTCAAGGCGGAGGAGGAAGGAATACTGTATGTACTCCGACGAACGACAACGAAGAAAGGCTCAAAATTCACCAAAATACGGGCGTTCAGCTTTGTGTCAACACGCCCTAGGTTGTATACAATCATATTGTAACAAAGAATCGGCAAAAAATCTACAGTAAAACAGATCTTTCATGAAAAGTGACCGATGGCGTTGACTTTTTCGCCTGCGTTGGGTAATATAAAGGTGTGTTTGCTCTCTTAAAACACGGGGTGTAGACGCCGGAAAGCATGGGGTGAATATGGCAGAAATTACCAAAGTAACGACCCCTATGATCCCGCGGGAAAACCTGGGGTCTCACCGTCCTGCTACTGACCAGACTTTTGAGCTGAACAATCCGAACCGGGTACCGACCACCCGCAACGAAAACCAGGTCAAGGACAGGGACGCAGGCGGGCAGGCGCTGCGGGATATGCTTGGCCGTGCCGCGATGGCGCCTTTGCTGCGCGATGGCGCCGAGACGGTTCAACAGCTTCAAAAAATGGTGTCTATGCTGCAGATGGGAATTTCGACTTCTGAAATTGTGAACATGGATCCCATGCGCGAACTTGTCCGCTCGCTGTTTGTCGCACCGGACCGGCTGGCTGATGTACTGCTCGAACAGGACGGCGCGGCCAGCTTATTTAAAGGCGAAGCGTTCAATGTGCTGCGGGATATCTTAGGCCGGTTTGAGAACAACCCAAACGTCAAGCAGTCGATCGCCAGCCTGCTCAAAACTTTCGAGTTTAACGTAAATTTGGATAACTCGATCAAGACCATTCTGTTCCAGTGTGAGAACTTGCTCGATTATATGTTCAGCCAGGACCGCAAACAATTTGGCAGCTACCTCGACAATCTGGCCAATATGCTTTTGCCTAATCGCGATGCCGAAGAGCAAAAGCAAGACGCCCCGTACGCGGGCAGCCGCTTGGGCGTCGAGCCCAAGGAGGCGGCGGCCATACTCAAAAACAACCTCTTGCCGCTGTTGGGTGAGATTGTGGTTAAATACTACCAGAGCGAGAGCATCCGCGATATGGTAATGGTGGTTGTCCATAACTTGGTGCGGGTGGATAAGGGCACACCCGAGGCTTTGCGGGAAGCGGTAACCGACCTTGTGGATACCCTCAGCCGACTGGCCAACCTCAATGAACGGTTTGGCGACAGCCTGGCCGAATCGCTGGCCAGAAGCGCGGATCAAGTCAAGCTGGCCGGCAACGAGGTGATGGAGAAGATCGCGACCATTATCGCAAACACATTGCGCCACCATGAAGACAACCCAAACGCCATGCGTCAGGCCGAGTACCTGCTGATGAGTATGCTGCAAAATCAGAACTCGCTGATGAATATCCTGCACTTTATTCTGCCGCTCAATCTTTCGGGGGACGAGCGGATTTACGCCGAGATGTATGTGGACCCGGACAGCGAAGAGTCAAAGAACGGAAAAGACGAGAAAGGCCGAAAGATATTCTTAGCGGCCGAGAGTGAGCGCCACGGCCCGATGGAAATGTGTTTTTGGGAAAACGGCGAGCGGGTCGAGCTGGCCATCTGGTGTTCCCAATCGCTCCTTGAGCCGCTCAGGGCAATCAAGCGCCCGCTTAACGACGTCATGCTTTACCACGGCTACACAATGACCGCTTTTTCGGTTGAGGAGCTGGGCAAGCCGCACAGCATCATTCAGGTTTTTCCAAAGCTTTTGGATCGGAAGGTGGGCATAGATGTCAAAATCTGAGGCAGGGAAAAGCAGCACAAAGGACCTTAAAGCCGCCGCCCTCAAATACACTTCGGATTCCAACGCCGCCCCGGTGGTTGTTGCGGCGGGGGTCGGTTATATCGCCCAAAAGATTGTGGAGATCGCGGACGAGTACGGGGTAGCCGTCTACCACGACGACAGCGCCGCCACCATGCTGTCTACCCTAAAGCTGGGACAAGAGATACCGCCCGAGCTTTACCAGATGGTTGTGGACGTTTATGTGGCTATCCTGCAAGCGGCCAAGCACACAGAGCCCGACCTTGGGCCGGCGGACATTTGAGTCTGTGGTTAATAGTGAGAATCGTCAATAAGCCGAAGCGGTTTTTTTGTCGGGCAGGGAAATTACTCACAGGAATACTATATGTATTCTGCTGTGCCGGTGGAGCTGTAGATGCGCTCGACAACGGCATCAAACGGGGAACTGCCAAGCGCAGCGGGAAAGGCACCGGATCGGGGGCGGTTCGAATATTGAACATAGTTTCTTAAACGTTAAAAATACTGAACTTCGCAAGCACGGCCAGCAAGAAAATTACCTAAGGAGGAGAATATTATGAACAACGAAAACCTGGATATGATGCTGTCTGAAGCGCAGGATGGACAAAACCCGCAGGATGTTTCAAACAAGTTCCTGACTTTCTTTATTGAAAACAAGCTGTACGGGCTTGCCATAACGAATGTGAACGGCATTACCCAAATTCAAGAGATTACCCCAATGCCCGAACTGCCCTACTACGTCAAAGGGATCATCAACATGCGGGGGACGGTTATCCCGCTTATTGATGTAAATTTGCGCTTTGGGAATATGGAACAGCCGTATACCGACCGCACCTGCATCATCACCCTTGAGATCAGCGGGAACCAGGTGGGCTTTATTGTAGACGCCGTTGAAGCGGTATTGGATATTCCGGACGAGAGCATTTCGCCCCCCCCGCCGATTACCGGCAGCACTTCCGGCTATATCACCGGCATTGGCAAGTGCGGCGATAATGGCACAAAGATTGTTCTTCTCCTCGATTCTTACGCGCTGGTCGGTGAGGCCGCTTTCGACATGAGCGCGTTTGGTGATATGACCGTTTAATGAGGCTCTGTGTATCCCCATAACGAACCCCCGGGCAGTAATGACCGGGGGTTCGTCTGTTATGATTTACTTCTGGCGCAGCCGCTCATACTTTGTCTTGGTGGCCAGCCCGCCGCGGATATGGCGCTCGTTTTTGTTTTGCTCGAGCACTTGCTTGACGTTTTCGAACAGGCCCTCGTTGATTGTCTTTAACCGGTCGGATACGTCTTTATGTACCGTAGATTTGGATATATTAAACTTTTTGGCCGTCTGCCGCACTGTGGCGTTGTTTTCAATAATATATTGTGCGAGCGATACCGCTCTTTCTTCGGGCAACCCTTTCAAAACCAACCCTCCCTAGCGATCTACTATGCTAATGTATATGCGCCGGAAGTGTAAATATATGTCAAGGCAATCAATGTGCGTAAAAGCAGGGAAGACGGGCAGAAACGCGCCCCTGGCGGCTACGCCGGGGTGTGGATAGCAGTGGGCACATTAATAATGAAAAGAGAGGCAGGACGGCGGCTGAATGCCGACTTATCGCTTTATCCGGCATTCACCGATATATCACGCTGCTGACTGGGAGCATCGAGCTGGGTTTTCTCGATGCTTGGTCTTGACAATATGATAAAAAAATGCAAAAATTATTGGATAGGTTGCATGAAGCCCACGCATGTAATGGGTAGGCATTGCTTGTTTACAAAGCGCTATCGGTGGTGTGGTCGGCGACAATCAATATTGCCTAATCAAGAATGGCAGAACGGGAAGAAGATGTGTAGATGAGAAAACATCAGCAAAAGCAAATATTGGGAATTCTTAATGCGATTGAGGAAGCACAGTCAGCGGGACTGTACGCAGACTGCCAAGATGGCGCTGTTAGCGTTGGTGGATATATTGAAAACATCATGGGCGAGGGGACGCAAACAGTCAAGCTGCTTGAAGAATATTGCGAGCTTTTGTTCAAGGCGCACAACGGTGAAATAGGCGAAAAGCCGTTGCGCAAGCATCTTATTAAAATCGAAAATTCGGTTAAGAATGAACTGAAACCGAATCGGATTGAAGTTGTGTTTTTAAGTTATAAAGCAAGCATGAGTGATAGCTTGGAGTCAATATATTTTGCTGCAAAGTCCGATTCGAATTGTGATGCGTATTGGATGCCGATTCCCTATTATGAAAGAAATCCGGACAGATCGTTTGGTGCTATGCACTGCGAGGGCGCGGAATATTATGGAGGCAATTTCGAGTGTATAGATTGGCAAAAATATGATATTGAAGCCCGGCGCCCGGATATTATTTTTACCTTCAATCCTTATGATGGAAATAATTTTGTAACCAGTGTTCATCCAGACTTTTATTGCGAGAGGTTACGCGAATTCACGGACTTGCTTGTTTATGTACCTTATTTTGTAAGTGCTGACAATGTACAAAAGCACTTTTGCATAGCTGCGGGCTGTGTATTTGCACATAAAGTAATTGTTCAATCAGACAAAATTCGCGATAACTATATTCAGCATTTTAAAGAAACCTATGACAACAAGTTCGGCAGACCGGAAGATCGGTTTGCTGCGCTTGGAAGCCCTAAGTTCGATAAAGTAATCAACACCAGGCGCGAGGATTTCGAACTGCCGCAGGGATGGTGTGAGTTAATCGGTACCAGGAAAATTGTTCTTTTCAACACGAGCCTTAGCTCTTTGCTTGAAGGGGAAGAACAATATCTTAAAAAGCTGCGGTATGTGCTTGACATATTTCGAAATCGTGGAGACATTGCCCTGTGGTGGCGTCCACACCCATTGGGTGAATCTACGTATAGGTCAATGCGCCCGCAACTGTTAAGTGCGTATGAATCCATTATGGCGGACTATAAGCGCGAGGGCTGGGGTATTTACGACGATACTGCCGATTTGCATCGCGCAATTGTCTACAGTGATGCGTATTACGGAGACAAATCGAGTGTTCTGTTGCTCTACCAGGTAACAGGTAAACCCATGATGCTTCAAAAATACGACTGCCTAAGCGAAAAAAAGTCATTTACGCCGCGCATTCACCATGTTGATGAAACCGATATTTGGTTCTCATTCGTGGGTGTAAACGCACTGTATAAGATGTCGAGGGACGCATGGCAGCCACAATTCGTCGACTATTTCCCCGGCGAGCATAGTTTATCTTTGAGTAACGGCTTTACGCTATATTATAACGCCGCTATCAACAACGACAAGATTTACTTTTCACCGTTTAGCGCGAAAGAAATTGCGGTATACTCAAAGGGAAGTCATTCTTTTTTAAAGCTTGATTACCGAAAAACTGAAAGACCGAAAAATCACCAATATGCCTTCTATAACGCAGTTGAATGTGGCGGAAATATCTACTTCACCCCTCACTGCCATACTGCTGTTGTGCGATTGAACACGGTGACTAATAGTATTGATTATTGCTCTGATTGGCTTGAGCCGCTCAGGAAGTTAATGACGAACACTAGAGCGCCATATTTTTCCAATTCAATTGTTGTTGGAAACTCAATTTGGCTGGCTGCATATGATGCGAATGCTGTGGTTCGGTTCAATACAGAAACGAACAAGTCAACCATTTATGAGACAGGCAGGAAAGACGGTGGATATAACGGAATCTGCTTTGATGGTGAAAATTTTTGGCTCACCCCTAAATATAATACTGTCAACGCTGTGATTAAATGGCACCCGGACAAAGGGGTACTTAAAGAATTCGCCGAAATATATGCCGGAGACAGCGGAAAGCATGGGTTCAGGCCAATGGTTTTTGGCGGCGGGTTTGTCTGGCTGCTTCCCGCGTGGTCAAGACATGCGTATAAAATTGACACAAAACTGGACGCAATTTCAATCGCCGAAGAGTTTGAGTGTGATGCTTCCGGCAGCGCGGTTACCTGTGTAAAATATTATCAAGTGCAGACGTTTGGCGAGAATATATTCGCATACAATGAGGTATCGGAAACCCTTATTGCGTACAACTTTGCAAGTAAAGAGCGCAAAGAGCAAGCGCTTAGACTTTCACCGGAAGTTCTGGCGCAAATGCATTCATGGCAGGCGGGCGCTTTTATAGTAGAAAGTGAGCAAATGCAATCAGTTTTCGATTGTCGGTATTACGAAAGCGATGTGGCGAAACTACCAAGGTTTGTTGATTTTGTAATGGAGAAAACTGCCGAAGAGCAAGCTGCCAAACGCCGGGAAATTATTCGCAAAAACAACGTAAATGCTGACGGTAAGGCAGGGGAGGCAATATTTGATTTTGTGAGAAAGCAGATATTCAGGTGAAACATTTATGTCTTATGTTTTGAAGATTCTCAAAGACAGCAAAAGGTATTATATGATACGGGAGTGATAGCTAATCAATACGGTATCAAATCGGACTTTGCTCGATTTTGTATCTAAAAGACACTTTGAAAAATCTGAAGACGATTATGAGCGAAGGGATAATATGTAGAAAATTCAGCATAGTATGGGGAGAAATCTGGAATATGTCGCTAAAAAAGCGTTAAATAGTTGACACGCTCACTATAATGCTGTAACATGACAGCATGACAAATATAGAGAAATATAACCGCATATTCATGATGATTCTCGGTGCAAATGAACGCGATTTAGACGAGGATTATACTTTTGCTAATATACATGAATGGGATTCTCTTGCTCACATGCACTTGATCGGTGAGTTGGAGGATGTTTTTGACATACTCTTTGAGACGGAAGAAATCCTTAGATTTGTTTCTTACGAGAATGGAAAACGCATCTTAGAAAGGCATGGTGTTTCGTTTGGCAGATAATCTGCTGGATGGTAAGGTGTGTCTTGTAACCGGGGTAAGCAGGGGCATTGGCCGTGCTGTGGCTGAACTTTTCTTACAGAACGGTGCGGTTGTTTACGGGGTGGCACGGGATGTTTCAAAGCTTGTGGAAAGTGACTGTTTCTTTCCTGCTGAAATAGATGTGAAAGACTCTAATGGAATGCGCTCTTTGGTTCGCAGGATAAAGAAAGAACATATGTTGCTGAACTGCTTGGTGAACAATGCAGCAGTGGAAGAAAATGATGTATTAGGTACAATTACGCATGAGTTTATGCAAGACATGTTTGAGACGAATGTGTTTTCGGTTATTGACTTAATGCAGCTTTGTGCGCGTTTGATGCGCAATACCGGCGGTAGCATTATAAACATTACCTCGCGTGTGGGCGAAAGAGGTAATGCAGGCCAGACGGTATACTCTGCTACAAAGGGTGCTGTAATTGCCCTCACAAAATCTGCCGCTCAAGAACTTGCTCCACTGAAGATTCGCGTCAATGCAGTTTCTCCCGGCCTTACGGATACACAAATGTTTAGTAAAACCCCTCAGGACAAAATGGAGAGACGCATCGGAAACATTCCTTTGCAACGCATCGCGACACCTGAAGAAATAGCAAATGCGGTACTTTTTTTAGCCTGTGAAAAAGCGTCTTATATTACCGGACATGTGTTAAATATTGATGGTGGTGCGTTAATCTAGGGTGATGTGTGTTTTATGTTTCTTAGTATTGATAACAAAGACAGATTCGCCACAGCTGCACTAGATTCAAGTGGAGGGCGTATTACGTATGGTCAGCTTGCAAGCTTCACAAAGGAGTTTGCAGTAAAGTCTCGTGCGGTTGTTTTTTGTTTGTGTGAAAATGACATCGGTGCTTTTGCCGGTTTATTTGCGCTTATTGAGAATAAAGCAGTTCCTCTTTTGCTTTCCGAGAAAATGAACAAGGACATGCTTTCGAATTTGTTGAATATATACGCTCCTGCATATATATGGTGCCGGAGCAATATTGCTGATGAATTTGGTTACGCCTGTGCCTTTGAGGCGTACGGGTATAAGCTCCTTAGAACAGACAATGAGTTATATCCGTTGTTTGATGATTTGGCTATGCTTTTAACTACATCCGGCTCTACTGGGAGCCCCAAACTAGTGCGGCATAGTTTCAGAAACATCAGTGAAACGCCCAAAAACACAGCTAAGTTTTTCAACATCTCAGAGAACTGTTGTGCAATGGCAGACCTGCCTATCCATCACACCATGGGGTTATCGGTCATATGCAGTCACATTTCTGCCGGCGCAAAGGTGCTTCTGAATTCACTTAGCTTAATGGAGGCGGCGTATTGGGATTTTTTCAAAGAACACAAACCCACGACATTTACCGGTGTACCGTACAGTTATGAAGTGTTGAAGAGATTGCGATTTACAAGCAGCGCGCATCCACAACTTCAGGTTCTGACACAAGGAGGAGGTAAGCTTTCTGAAGAACTATATCTGGAGTTTGCAAGTTACGCTTCAAATACCGGAAAGAAGTTTATCCCAACTTTTGGTATGACAGAATGCACAGCGCGCATGGCCGGCCTTGCGCCGGAGCTGGCCCTTGAAAAGGTATGCGCAATTGGCCACGCAATACCGGGCGGGCGGCTTTTTTTGACAGATAATGATGGTACGGAAATTGAGACGGCCGAAGCAACAGGCGAGATGGGATTCGAAGGCCCGGGCGTTACTCTAGGATATTCAGAATGCCGCAGCGATTTACAAAAGGGAGATGAACGGTGCGGCAGGATTCTGACAGGCGATATTGCCAAACGCGATGCCTCTGGGGTTTATTTTGTTTTGGGAAGGCAAACCCGCTTTTTGAAGCTGCTGGGTTTTCGTATAAACCTTGATGAATGTGAGAAGCTGATAAAGCGTGAGTTTGCAACAGATAGCGTTTGTGTTGGCAACGATAAGAAAATGATGGTCTACGTTGAAAAACAAGGTATCGCCGATAAGGTACCTGCTTTTTTATCCAAACATACAGGTATAGGTAAACCAGCGTTTGCAGCACAAGAAATCGCTGCAATTCCGCGCAACTCGGCCGGGAAGATACTTTACTCTGAGCTTAGAGAATGATAATACGTTTACGGAGTTGAGACAGTCGTGACAGTTTTACACTATTTAGAGGAAACATCAAAGCGATATGGCGACAAAACCGCCATTGTTGATCACGCTGGAACCCTCAGTTTCAACACCCTAAGAGAGAATGCTTTAAAAGTAGCAGGATATATTTCGAATCACCTGAATGGCAAAAGGAATGCTCCAATTTTCGTTTATTTACCAAAATCTAAGAAAACGATTGTTTGTTTTCTTGGTATAGCCTACAGTGGAAACCTATATAGTTTAACGGATGTGAAATTTCCCTATGAGAAGGCGGATAGGATAATTAATCTGCTAAGTCCCGCATTGATTATTACCGATAATAAGAACGGGGACAAGCTGCGAGAAAATGGTGTCAGTAAAGAAAAAATTGTGCTATATGATGACATCATAGCGTCAGGTTGTGCATTTAACCCGGAGCCGGAACTGACTAAAATTATCGATAGAGACCCGCTTTATGTACTGTTTACTTCTGGTTCCACCGGAACACCCAAGGGTGTAACGATCGCTCATGGAAGTGTGCGAGATTATATCGATTTTCTTGTGAAGAAGTTTGACTTGAACAAGTCTTTAAAAATTCTAAATCAAGCACCGTTTTATTTTGATAATTCTGTTTTAGATATTTATGTGACATTAGCTGTGGGGGCGGAGCTTCATATTGTTTCGGAAACATACTACACTTATGCTGCGAAACTTACGCATTATATATCTGATAAAGGCATAAATTTTATATTCTGGGTGCCGTCGGCAATCATACATGTCGCCAATTCAGGCACGCTTGCGTCTTTATCTGACTCTTGCCTTAATGACGTGTTTTTCTGTGGTGAGGTTATGTCGAACAAACAACTGAATCAATGGCGGAGAACTTTGCCCCAAGCCCGGTTCGTAAATTTGTATGGCCCTACGGAAATAACAGATGCTTGCACGTATTTTGAAGTATCACGTAGTTTTGGAGATGATGAGCCATTACCTCTGGGATACCCGTGCGATAACACGGATATTATGTTGTTGGACGAAGGCAACATGCGCATTGTCGAGCCGAACATACAAGGGGAGCTGTGTGTTCGCGGTTCTTCATTATCTTTGGGTTATTGGAAAAACCCAGTTGAAACAACACAAAGGTTTATTCAAAACCCTTTGCACAACAATTATGAAGAAAAAATCTACAAGACCGGAGATTTAGCCCATTACAACAAACGCGGAGAAATCATGTTTGACGGCCGCAAAGATTTCCAAATAAAGCATATGGGCCATCGTATTGAGCTTGGAGAGATAGAGTCGGCAGCATCAAGCGTAAGCGGTGTAACACATGTGTGCGCTCTTTATAACCAGGAAATCATTCTTGTTTATGTAGGGGAAACGGATTGCGACACAGTACACAAGGCGCTCGCGGCGAAGCTCCCTCGTTATATGGTGCCGGGACTATACCAGAAAATTGATAAAATGCCGCTTAATGACAATGGAAAAATTGACAGAAAATCGCTTGGCACATTATAATATACGCAAGATAGGTGGTGAACATGTTGAGTGCCATACACCACGGCAGGCATATTATTCGAAGGGCAACTCTGGCCGATGTTGCGTTTATCATGGACTTTCTTGGAACGTACTGGGAAAATGGCTGTTTACTTTCCAGAGACAGGGCATATTTTGAGTATGAGTTTGTAGTTGATGGCGTGGTAAACCTAGTAGTTGCCGAGCATAAGGAAAACGGCACAATTGACGCCACACAGGGCTATATCCAATGCTCTAAAAGTGTGCCGCATGATGGTTTTTATGTCATATGGGCATGTAAACCTCAGAGCGGTACCTCCTTTCTGGGGGTAACCATGAATAAAAATATGCTTAGCCTCACAGGGGCAAGAAAGCTGTTTGGGGTTGGGATTACAGACAAAGGCAGGAAAGTGGCTTCTCGATATGGAGATACAGATAGGATACAAAAACTTTCCCACTACTATCGCTTAGCCCAAAGAAACGAATATACTATTGCCGAAATTGTCACCCCCAGACATGAAGAAAGCATAACCGTCCCCGGCAGAAAGCTTATCCCCATCCCAACAATTCATAAGCTTAAAGAGTGGTATGACTTTCAATCACTCCCTGATGTGTCCATGTATAAAGACCTGTGGTATATAGAACATAGATACTACAACCACCCTTACTATAAGTTTAATATTTGGGGCATAGAGGAATCCCCCGGCGTAATCAGTGGTTTGCTAGTTGGGCGTATGGTCAATCACAACGGCTCGGCCTGTCTACGGATAATGGACTTTTTCGGCCATGAAAATCTACTTGCCGGCATTGGTGCAGAGCTAGACCTTATCATGATGTCGGTGGGGCTTGAATATACCGACTTTTATTGTGCGGGCATCCCCCACGACAGTATGAAAAATGCAGGGTTCGCACTCCGGGACGAATATGACAAAAACATCATACCCAATCACTTTGAGCCCTACGAGCGCAGGAATGTGGACATACTATACAGCGGCGGTGGGGCTCGGGCATACAAAGGAGACGGTGACCAGGGGAGACCCAAACGGCTGCGCCTTGGGCATGAATGGCAAATCTAGTTGAGGTGAAGCATATATGTATGATGAAATTCTCACACTCCTTAAAGATATACAACCCCTTCATAATTTTGAAGAAGGGGTTGACTTTACAGAAGAGGGCTACTTAGATAGCCTGGATGTGGTAATATTAATAGAGCGGCTGGAAGAAAAATACGACATAGCCATATCGCCGTTAGACTTTTTACCGGAAAACTTTGCGTCGATAGAGGCAATTTTCGCCCTTGTTAAGAAAAGTGAGCAATCCATTGTATGAGACTACTTCTGAAAAAACGTGTATGTCACTCTGTCGCCGGGGTAAGTTCCCCAACGTTTGGCATAAAATTCACCTAGTTTTATAAGCCGCTCGTTATCCATGTCCCGCCATCCGTACATTAATTTTATTTTTTTATCTTTAAGGTGATCGTCTCTATGTGCCATAAGCTCTATATTGAACATTTTCCCCCTGTGCTCTTCCACTACCACTTCGAATATACTGTGCAATATATTGCCATGCAATTCATAATATAATAAGGCGGCTATTTTGCCGTCTATTTTTATGATTGGAATCTGCTTTTTCTTTGCATGTTCCATTATTTCACTAATTTCCGGTATAGCCTGTGTGTATACATCAAAATGTGAAGTCAGAATTTTGAGAATTTCTTCAGCAGCATCCGGACTTGCAAATTCCGAGCGATTATTTCCATCATAGCCGCTAAAATCATTTTTCTTTGACCTTAAATAAGCAAACCGCCGCATACGTCTTCGGAGGGTGAAGCCACTTAGCTCAAAGCGGGAAACATACAAATCAATATCTTTTTTTGCACCGCTAACAGCACAAACCAATGGCAGATCGGGTGCAAACTCAAAGCTTAGGAGTGATAAATTCTCAGATAATACATTTAACTCTGTTATGTGATAATATATTTGATAATACATTTCATGTTCGGGTATAGCTAAAAATATGCAAACATCATTTACATACAATATACAGTCTTTTATTAGCATAGTGTCTTTAATTTTGTCAACAGAAACTATGCAGTTAGAGATTGTTTTCCTGGATTGCTTTTTCAAATTGTCTATGCTTTGGATATAATTATCAAAAACTGCATCTATTAAGTGTAATTTACTCATGCCTTAATGTGCTCTGCGTAGTTATCACGCAGGGCTTCTTTCATTAGTGTAAACATTAACTTATCTTCGTCTGTCATACATTCCCTTAGCTCCAAATACGTTTGGTGGACGGCATTCGTATATTGCGAATAACTATAGTTTGCAGTTTTTGCGATACGCTTACTTAAGCTGAATATACCAGCCATTTCTTCTTTTGACCTGCTTATTGTTAATCCGCCTGCGCAGTCGAGTATATTTATCTGTTCATTGGTAAGCTCATATTTAACCGTAGAGAGACAATTAAGTTGTGCATCATATCGGTCCCCTTTTGCTATTTTCACTCCATTACGATATGCTAGGTTTATATTCTGCTTGTAGTGTTTAATTGGCTTACCCAAACCTGCAGCGTAGTAAATGTGAGAACCATACCCATTTGTTAGAATGGCATCTGCTGTAGATAAAATTGTCTTTAATCTTCTGCTGAATGATGGATCAGATATGAATCCGGAACAAGCAATATGTGCGCCTCCAGCCTCAAACATTTTGATTATATCCTTATTCATAATTATATCGTTATAATGTGCGGACAGCGTTATAGAATCAAATGATTTTGCTTCGTTAAAAGCAAAATCGACAAAAGCACGTTCGTTATATTTTACCATAGCGTCAGGTACGCTATGCACAGGAAAGCAAACAAGATTCTTTCCTACGCAATTTTTGTATTCTTCAAAGGTATCTTGTTTGTAAAAGGAGCGAACGTACTGAAGGAAATGACCAACTGTGAAATAGAGACAACTCGGGTACTGGTTAAAAATAATTGACTTCATGCCGAATCCTGCTTGCATCAAGCTCTGTAAATGAACGGCTATCGTTCGTACAGTTCCATCATCATTCAATATACCATGGGAAATGGAAGGGCACTCATAAGCTTCATTGTCACAACCAGCGTATAGCAACATTTCATTGCAAAACCCGTAATAATAGTTTTCTTGTAAACTCCTATATACGATATCTCCCTGTGTGCGAGAGCGATGAAAATTTCTATAAATATGAATAGGAATACTTTTGTAATCTTTAATCAGCTCAGGGTATTTAATGAAATCAATATCCTTTATTTCGTTTATTGATTTGTCTGAAAATCCTTTTCCATATCCATCTATTGTTAATGCTAAATTTATAGCTATATTGTCTAATAAAGCATAGTTACATGTAATTAAGTTAGTTATGCCCATACTCCGTAGCTTCTTCTCTACAGTGATATGATCGGCAACACAAATTAAAATATCATATTTATCCTGCAAATCAACTAAATCCTCAGGATGAAAAACGTGTTTTCCGAAGTATCTTGTTTCTCCCATTTTTGAATCTGCGAAAGCATATACGTTTTCATTGCCAAAGAAGCGGAAAACTGTCGCACCGAAACCGCCTGCACCGTACAAAATTTTTTTATTCTGGTTATCTAAAGCCAATTCAATATCCATTTTTTTTGCCTGAATATATGCATTTGGAAATCGACTCCATCCGGTGTTTATATCATCATCATCCCATACGGTATATGACTTGATACCGGCGTTATGAAAAGAAGCAATAGCATCGAACAAATCAAAAATTGCTAAAACAATGTCGTAGTCGTGATGAATAAGTAACATTTCATCAAAGCTTAATACTTCTTTACCCATAAAAATTATACCAAATTTGAAGTGGTCCGCAAAATAAGCAACCGCTTCCGGATCATCCTTGGTGAAAAAAATATAAGCACGTCTCCCCATCTCACCCGCGCCAAATATTATTTTACGTCGCTTTTTATTTTGAGCCAACATCAGTTATATTTCTCCATTTACGGTTAGAATATAAGGTTTGCTTATTTGTGGATTCATCATACAACGACATTGTGGGGCGCCTTTCTTGAACTCATTGCGACGCGCTGTCATCCTTGGGTCGTTAAGCCAAACATCATACATATTGTCGCGCAACACATTTCCTAATATCCACATTGTTGGGTCACAGCCACATCCGTTTATATCGCCGGAGGGAAGTATAGAAAGATATTGAAACCTTCGAGTACATAGTCTTAAGTTTTCCAATTCGCGTACCTGAATTTTCTTGGTGCCGGCGATTTCAAATCTATAATATGCTTCATGTGACCATACCGTAGCGAACGGGAAGTCACTCCGAAGGTAATCGCCGGCGGTACGCAAGTATTCATTTACCTGGCTATGTGAAACAGAGTCATTGTATTTTGCAGGTAATACACAAGTGTTATGAATTGAAAACTTTACATTTACAGGATTTAGCATTTTATATGCATTTAATACGTTTTCTTTTATGACCGAATAAGTTGAGCCTTTACGCCAATGCTCTGATTCTTGTGGTGACGCACCGTCTATTGAAAGAATAATCTCTAAGCGCTGACACGACAACCTGGCGATTTTCTCCACATTTTTTTGCGTTAAAGTTATCCCGTTAGAATTCAATGACACTGCTTTAATACCTGTATTTTCTAGCATGTATGATGTCATCTCAAACCAATTGGGGTGAAATAAGGGCTCCCCTCTACCGCTTAGCTGCATTTCTGTTAAAGACTTTATCTCTCTTGCTTGAAGGGCGATAGCATGAACAACCGGCCAAGAGATCATTTCGTTTTTTTCGGCCCAAGTTTTAGAGTGCTCTGATTCGTCGCTATGATGAGGACAGTACCTACAGCGCAGATTACATTTATTAGATAAGTCCACTTGTAAAATTCGCGATTCTATTGCCATTTCTTTGTACAAGGCAACAATGTAATTTGGCTGTGTGCAGTCAATAACTGTACCTCCTACACATACAGCGCTTTTAAGCCCAAGGCTTGAACACTGGCTTGTGATTTCATCAAAGTATCTTGATCCCGTACAAACAATCACTAAACCTTCAGCACCAATAAGTTGAAAAATTTCGCTTGGCGGGATAACCGGCAGATGTTCATCAGCGTTTGCGGAGGGAGTGTATAAGCTTGGGTTATTGTCACTAAATGCGACAACTTCATACTCAGGTTCAATAAATGGCAGATATTTTCTTCCCAGTTTACTCGCACCAAAGATCACTGCTTTTCTCATCATATGCTCCTCCCGACTATTTATACAGCGGGTTTCATTTAGCCGTTGTTGGGTTTTACCATACTGGCAATTGATTGAATGTGCTCTAACATAACATTGTATGTTTCCGCGATACGCGAAAACGCATCGTCAAATGGTAGCTGCCCTTTTTCTAATCGCCCTAAAGCGTCGTCTAATGCATTTATGGCATATCGATTGTAACTTGCATAAAGTGGCGTGTCCGGCGTATGCGTGCTCAAAACATTGGAATACGCAAAGATATGCGGTAAACCGAGCGCTTCATTGACTCCCCCCCCCCGAGCATCCTCTTCCAGTAGTATAGAATATTTTCTCCTGCTCAAAGTATAAATATGAGCATGTACGCGATACCCTACATGCAAGTCACATTCATCGTAAATTTGCATTCCCTGACTTCCATAAGATATGTCGCTAACGTGTATGTTAAGTTTCTCGGCCTCACTTACAAGACGTGCGTACCCTTGCGCTTTAGCCGACGAAGTATAGTAATCCTCTAAAATGCCTCGATGAAACAGCATGTGCATATCTGCATGAGAAAAATGATTTCTCATATACCTAATGAGGTCTAAAGCTTGCTCTTCGTTGATTTCTACTCTGTTGCAATCTGAAATACACACTTTTTCAAACTTTAAAAGTTTGGTTGGCTGCTCAATTGCCCCCGGAGCGAACCAAACCGGGCATCCAGTCATGACTGTATTGGCATAACCGTTATTTTTGAGGACACGCACTGTATGCCAGTCACGACATCCAAGCACCTTTGTGTCCGCTGTTACTCTGTCGAGAAGTATTTTTACATTCTCGTCAAGTATATAAGTGTATATCTGCTCATCTGTAATATTGCGCCCATACCAACCTACGCCAAGAGCAAAAATTTTAGTGTGGATGCTATCAAGAACAGAAACCAAGGGATCCCAGACCTTATTTGTATAAGCTGGCCCACCAGCCAAAACGACTACATCGCTCATATTAAGTTCTTTTATTATTTCAGGTTTAGCACACTCTTTCCTGATAATCACTTGTATTTCTGCATTAGGATATACATGCAAAAGTAAGGCTTTACTACAGTATGCTATCATAAAATCTCCAGCATTTTTATGCGCACCACTAATTAAAGCAATCTTCATCTTTTGTTCTCCCTATTGTTTTATGATCAAACCAATATGCTTAGCCTCATTCGTGTTCAGAGATTGTCCTGTATAAGTCCTTTATGCAGGGTAACGACACGAAAAATAATCTGTTTCATGTACTGCAAAGTATTTTTTGCCTAACAAGGGAGTTTTGCGCACCTTGCAAGATGACCTCTTAAAACGATTTGTAGTAAAGCGCATTAATTGGCAGGATATTAGATAGTTGTCGGTCATTCTCTTCAAATAAATATCGCTAAATCATCAACATATCAGGCATCGATTTGCTGAAGCGCCTTATGGGCTTAAATATTAAATTCTCTCTTCAAACATATCCCATTGCAAAATGGTGTCTTCATCAATGTCAACGAAAGCGCGCATATCCGTTAATTTCTCTATATCTGCAGGAGAAATACCAAAGCCGGGCCGTTTAAAGGTTAGCATCTGCCTTGTTATAGTTTCGCCCTTTACTATTGCGGCTGTGCTAGCAATTGAGCGCCGGGCATTACGTCTTGCACTTGCTTCTGTTTCCAGTGCCGTTAAATCTCCACTTCCACAAATTACATCTAAGCCACTAATTTTTTTGATAATATCTTGCGCGTCGGCGGGATCCATTGCATGATAATGGTCATTACCGCGAATTGTTTTGTCTAAAGTAAAGTGTTTCTCTACAATAACTGCGCCAAGCAGATAGGCGGTTTTAACGATTTCTTTAGTCACATCCGGCATAGTATGATCAGAGTAACCAATTATCAAATTGGGGTATTGCTCTTTGAGGGATGCAATTTTCCTCAAATTTGCATGTTCGGGCGGGGTTGGGTACTCCAAGACACAGTGAAGCAAAACCAATGGCTGTCGGTTTATTTTACGAATTTCAGCTACCGCCATGTTTATTTCATGCGAATCAGAAGCGCCGCATGATAAGAGAATGGGTTTCCCCTTCGCGGCTTGGTATCTTATAAAAGGTAAGTTATTTAAATCAGATGATGATATTTTGTATACATTCATATGTGAATTAAGATAATCCGCACTTTCAAAGTCAAAAGCTGTAGACAAAAACTCAATACCTTTTTCTGCGCAGTAACTGGATAGCTCCGCATATTCTGGTTCGCCAAATGAATCATGTTTTCGGAACAGTTCATATTGCGACTGTGTAGGTTCTTTTGTTAAATCCCAATAAGATGGGGAGTTTTTTACGGCGAGTGTTCCGGCTTTATAGGTTTGAAATTTTACCGCATGCACTCCACTGTCAATAGCCTCATTAATCATTAACTTTGCAGCTTCCATTGGGGAAATATTCCGCTGATCTGCAATGTCATAATAATTTACACCGATTTCAGAAATCAGTGTAAACATGTTTTTTTGCGCTCGCTCAATTATTGTGCTTTGCATTACCAGTTTCCTTTCAGTTGGTTAGATGCTTTCGCCAAGAATAATTTGCTTGACCCTATTGATTCCTTTTCGTATATCAAGTCCAAGCATGATTTCTCGCATTTCACTGCGCATTTGAGGCGTGTCAATAAGCCATATCAAAGTTTTTAATAATGTTTCCTCAGTAATGTCTCTTCCAAACCCAAGATTCAAAAAACCGTTTTCTAATGATGCAAAACCATGACTTTTTTCTCTTTGATTTTGTGCCATTACAATCGAAGGTACTGCTAAGGATGCCAATTCAAATGTACTTCGTCCTTGTGATGTAATCGCTAAATCTGCTTGCTGCATAAACCAACTTACTTTACTTGAATTATTAAACACATATACTCCATCATCTGGACGGTCTAAAATTTTGCTTTGAACTGAATCATATGCAAGTCCTGCAACAATATTGAACTTTATTCCTTTAAATACCTCGATGTTATTGCAAATCATATCATAACACTTTTTTGTATAATTTGCAGGATCAGCACCGCCAAACATAATAAATACATTTTCAACTTTAGTTGAAAAATTCTTTGGGTTTTTCAATAAAAATTCATCGCGCAAATCAGCGAACTTATAACCTGTATAAACATGAGATCTATTATCTTTGTTCGAGAAAAGTGAATTAATAACTGCATCAGCTACATCTGTACCTGTTCCCATATCTTCAAATGTAATAAGGCGCTCTACATTTTCTTTTAGCTTCATGACAAAATTTTTCTCAGTATTAAGCACATCCATAACCAAAATGTCCGGTTTTATCTGCTTAACTAGGGTATGAGTATCATCATCACTTTCAATTTCGTAACAAGTAAAAAAGCTGTTTTTCAATTTTTCAACGCCTACAGGGTGATTCTTATTGCTAATAAAACATATCTCGTGGCCGGTTAGTGAGTATGCCAGCGTAAGACAGCGATAAATATGCCCCATTCCTAGTTGTCGGTCTCCATCTGCTCTGAAAGCAATCCTCTTACGTTTTATCAACGCCTCAGACAAAACCCATTCTTCTATTGTGTCAATGTCTGATCCCTCCTGCTCAGAAAGCTCATAAACATTAACGAATGTGCCAATCCGGCTTTTAGGAGTTAAGGATAAACGCTTGCAAATAATGAAAGCCCCCGCCTCAACATAGTTGTCGGGAAGAAGCTGGCGATTTAGTCGATTGGAATAATTCGGAAGAATGGAACTGCCTTCTCTGCGCCATGAAAGGCAAGGTTTGTTTACCACGCTCAACATAGTATCAACCTCGCTGCCAATGGTGACTTCCAGCGCCTTACCTAAAGATATGGTTGACAAATTAGGTGAGGTCGGTTGTAATGTAACTATATAATCGAATCGTTTAGACAACATTTCTTCCGCTCTAACTGTCGCATCATAAACCACTGGGTCAAGCGTAGTATCATCCTTAGAAAGTGATTCAGACCTTTGCAGTGCGATTACACCCATTTCTTGAGCGTACTCTAAAATTTCTGAATCATCTGACGACACTACAATATGTGTAATCGCGCTGCATTTTCTTGCGGTTTGGATGCAATAGAAAATGAGGGGTCTCCCGTTTAGCAGCCGCATGTTTTTTCTTGGGATACCCTTTGAGTTGCCTCTTGCCGGAATAACTGCGAGAATATTCAATGCTTAATCACCCTAATAAAGTTCTTGCGCCATAGTGAACTTGACTTTTGGCCGGCTTTGTATCTTCTGGAAGGCACTTAGAAACAAGGATTGATCTTTTCTTGTTTTTGGGATTATCCAAACAGCGGCATTGCGGTGTACCGGCTTTGAACGCATCTCGGCGCGCGACCATTAGTTCGCTGTCGCGCCAAATATCGTACATATTATCATGCAGGATATTTCCTAATACTGAGCGTTCAGACCTGGCACAATTACATCCAATAACATTCCCCCAAATATCTATAGCAATCGAATGAAATCGCTTGGTACATAAAAAAATCGTTTTCATATCTTCAACACATATAGTCTCAGTTTCCACAGGCTCAATAGTATCGTAACATTCATGAGAAGACACAGAAGCAAATGGAAAATCCTTTCGCAAGTAATCTCCACAAGATGTCAAAAAAGGTTTTATTTCCCAATAATGCGTAATATGCTTGTATTTAGCAGGTAAAACGCAAGTGTTATTGATGGAGAATCGTACTTTGTCCTTGTTCATAACTTCATGTGCAAATAGAATATTTTGTTTAATAGTAGTATAGCACGAACCTTTTCGCCAAAACTCTGAGCTTTCGGGCGAATCGCCATCTATAGAGAGCGTTAATTCTACCCGGTTACAGGGCAGGCGATTAATTTTATCCGCGTTTTCTTTCGTTAATGTCATTCCGTTCGTATATATTGTAACTGACTTGATATTGGAATTTTGAAGTATATGTGAAATCATCTCAAACCATTCCGGGTGTAAAAGGGGTTCTCCGGGTCCGGCTAAAAAAACAGTAGAAAAAGAGTCTATATCCTTTGTTTGTTGAGCAATAGCATTGATAACTGGCCAAGAGATCAACGCATTCTTCTCAAGCATAGGGATTGATTCACCGCTTTGCCATTGACAGTATCTGCAGCGAATATTACATATATGAGAAAGGTCAATGTTGAGGCGCTGAGGCTTAAGCGTAATGCTGTGGTATAGCTTAGGCAAATCCATTTGAATTAAAGGTTCATAGTCTACTATCGCGCCTTCAAAATAAACAACATATTTTAGGTTTAATTCGGCAAGTTGTTGCGCAATCTCGCTTATAGTTCTCATTACGGTGGCGATTACCACTACCCCATTTGAACCCAGGTATGTTGATATTGCGCTTGGCGGTATAACCGGCAGCTGCAGGGAAGAGGATGTATAAAGACTGGAGTTATTATCAGCAAATGCAACAACATCAAATTCTTGTTGAACATCAGGCAAGCTTCGTCGTCCCATCCTGCCCGCACCGAAAATCACAGCTTTCTTTTTCATAACCGCGACTCCTTCACCTATTATTCTATGAAAACGCTAGCTCAGCTCTGAAGATTTGATTCAGGAGTTCCAGCTATCTAAGAATCTCGCGCAGTGCCGCGAACAGCCGGCTGTTTTCACTTTCAGTTCTGATTGCGATTCGGCAATACGACCTGCCGTCAAATCCCGCCTTGCCGGAAAGCGAACGTATGAGAATTCTGTGTTCACTTAACAGCTTTTCGGATAGCTCAAGCGAATTAAATGGCGGCAATACTTCGCACATTACAAAGTTGGCCTGAGAATCAATAACGCGCAAAAACGGCAACTCTTTCAATTCTGCAATATAATTTGTGCGTACTACTTTAAATTTACGCATTGCATCACGATAATCGTCTTTGTATTTCCCAATAATTTGTAGGAAAAACTCTGCGTAAGAATTTATGTTCCAAATAGAAATATCGCGTTTCACAGTACTGACAAACTTTTGGTCGCCTGAAGCAAGCAAGCCAAGCCTTAACCCAGGAACGCCGTAAGACTTTGAGATGCTTTTGATTACCACCATGTTTTTGTACTGGTTAAGTGTGTGCATATTCATCAAAGACTGGTTTTCAGTTGACGCGGTAAAGTCTACGAAAGATTCATCAACAATTAAGCGTATATTTTTGGTCGTCGCCCATTCGGCTATTTTCAATAGGTCTTGCTTGGGTATAAAATTTCCTGTGGGGATATCGGGATTAACCAATACAAGCGACTGTATTGGCTTATCGTCAAAAAAGTGAATCACATCATGGGCACAATACTTGAAATCTGGTAAAGGCGGGGTGAAAACAAGCAATTCATCGGGACTTTTACGATTCGGGTATTCGTCAAAAGTTGGCCGAATGATTCCCATTATTCCGTTTGTAAAACCAACGACAGATTTAATCAATTCCGCCGCGCCGTTGCCGGCGACCACATTTTTACTGCACAAGCCAAAACATTCCGCCATGATGATGTTATTTACATTAAGACCGGAAGGATATTGACAAAGCAGTGTTTCAAAGTTTGTCTTGATTTCATCCATCAAACGCTGTGGCGGAAAAAAAGGATTTACTAAATAATGAAAATCTAGAACATCAGCATACCGCCAGTATCCACCATGACGCAGTTGGAATTTTTTGTATTGTTCAGCCGGTTTGGCGAAAATTGATTGAGCTATATCAAGGTCTTGCGCATTATCAATCTCGTACCATCGTTCACCTTTTAACTTTACGGCTTTAATGTCTGGCTTTTCCAATAAAGCAATAACTTTTAGTACCTGTTCGTAATAACTGTTATTCCCGAGCGCACTGCTGTAGGCCTCAAGAAAAGGGACATAATGCGTGTTTGAAAAAGGGCGACTGAATTTATAAATGTTCACAGTCTTATAATAGCTGGAAACATCCTTGAAATCAAATTCGCTTCTTGAAATAAAGTTTTTGATATTATTGTGTTCATCCAATTGCGTCACAGCGCCATCCATCCAGCTTTCGTACTTATCAACCAGGACAAGGTTAGGATAAGGCTCTGACAATAAACGCTTGACAGCAGCCTCATCAAAAACAAGGTCAGATTCGAATAACAAAGTATCATCTTCTTTGAGTTCTTGACGCGCCAAAAAAAGCGAATAAATGTTATTCGTTTTTTTATAATCATTATTGTAAATAAAGTATATTGGTGTAGTAAGAGACAAGGAATTTACAAACTTTATCAAAACTTCAGATTTATGGCCAATAACTATGATGATACGATTTAACCTATGTTTATCAAGGATTACAAGCATACGTTCGATTAAAGTAACTTCGTTTACTTTAATCATGCACTTTGGAATATCTTTTGTTAGTTCCCGAAGGCGGCGCCCCATGCCGGCGGCAAGTATAATAGCTTGCATTAGTTGCTCCCTGCTCATGCGGAAATCTTATTGGTTTTTTTAGCGGCTTTCTGCTATAATTCATCGAAAACGATAGCTTTCCATAATCAAGATCGAAGAAAGCGTTTTTGAAAATAAGGCTGTCTTAGTAGCTTTGATCTTTGAGAGAGTTCGAAGAAAAGCTTTCAATTCTGGGCTTGCATTTGATATTGTTCCTGTAAAACCTGATTTAGTCGTAAAGCTTTTTAGAGCTTGTTGAAAAGCGTAAGAGATAATAGCGATGCCAGGTTCGAATCTCGAAACATTGTAACATAAAATGTAAAGTTTTGCAAGTATAATGGCGCAGTCAGCACACCGGATAAAACCTAATAGCCGCACCACAATCATACTGTTAGTGTACTGAGTGAGATTCAGCATTCACCCATTACACCGGCCTGCCCAGCCACTTGAGCATTGACGAGCAAGGAAACATGTTGTAAAAATCATGTGTATATGTCAACGATCGCCTACTCGCGCAAATATAGAGTTGAAAGTTTTGTTGTTTCACGCTACAATTATGTTTAAACAATAAACCAAGAAAGGGGATATCCAAAGTGGCGGTTTTGCTAACAGGCGGTGCGGGTTATATAGGTAGCCATACTAGCGCAGAGCTTCTCGGTGCGGGCTATAACGTTGTCATCGCTGACAACTTCTCAAACTCCACTCCTGAAACTGTACGGTGGATTGGTCAACTTGCGGGGCGTACACCAGCACTTTGCAAGGTCGATTTACTTGAGCGCGATGGCATCGACAGAGTTTTCACGCAGTACGAAATCGACAGCGTAATCCACTTTGCGGGGCTGAAAGCAGTGGGGCAATCTGTGCAAGCACCGCTTATGTACTACCACAATAACATAACGGGGACACTCAACTTGTGTGAGGCAATGAAAAAGCATAATTGTAAGCGCATTGTGTTTTCGTCCTCTGCGACGGTTTACGGCACAGGCACAAATGTCCCATTCCGCGAGGATGATCCTTTGTCGGCAACCAACCCTTATGGCTGGACAAAACTTATGATTGAGCAAATTCTACGTGATGTGTGGGAATCTGACCACGAATGGAGCGTTGCGTTGTTGCGGTACTTCAATCCGGTGGGGGCGCACAACAGCGGCCTAATTGGCGAAGTGCCGCGCGGCGTTCCAAACAACCTAATGCCGTACATTGCGCAGGTTGCGACCGGCAAGCGCCCACATCTGAATGTGTTCGGAAACGACTATCATACACCAGACGGCACGGGTGTGCGAGATTACATGCATGTACTTGACCTCGCAAGCGGGCATATTAAGGCGCTTGAATATATTAAGCAGAATTGCGGGGTTGAGGCGGTCAATCTCGGAACAGGCCGGGGAACCAGTGTACTTGAGATGGTAGCTGCGTTCGAGGCGGTCTCGGGGATGCGTATTCCATATGTAATTCAGCCCCGCCGCCCAGGCGATATTTCCATATGTTATGCCGATCCAACAAAAGCCAAAGTGCTGCTTGGCTGGACAGCAAAGCGCGGTTTAGAAGAAATGTGCGCAGACCTTTGGAATTTCGCGAAAAATAATTTGTAAAAAGGCCCAACAGTAAAGCGAATAATGAGAACATATAGAGTATGCCTTGCCTTCTGCAACAGCATACTCCTTAGTTAAGGCTTTTCTAAAATATGTACAACAAGCACAGCGGTGTTTGGCTCATAACGACATAGTCGCTTGTCGCTGGGACAGTAGCGAGGTCACGTGATGACATTTGCCTCGCACGGAGATTTGCGGTCAACGTGCGTAGACGGCAGGGAGGACAGGCAAAACGTGCCCCTATAGCCGGAACAGCCTTGTGTTCAATTTCTTTCTTCGGAATATGCGGCACATCCCCATGAACACTTAATTGCAGTTGCTTATATTACTGCGTTGCGGATAGATCAGTGTTAAGCACCTCAATGACTAAGGCTTTGGACAAGATACTCTACTTGCCTATGAGAAACATACTTAACTTTGAACGTCTTAACCAACTTCCGCCACAAACCGCCACAACCGCGCCTGATCCTTGGCGCTGGCATAGCCAATCCCAATCCGGGGAGTGGCTTTGTGCGCAAGCGGGCCGCCCTCCTCCAGCCAAAGGTTATCTGAAGAGGTCAAATCTTCCCGGTTCAGTCCCCGGTCAATTTGCAGGGCCTTGGTTAGCCTCCCCGGCCCGGATATGCCCTCAACGCCCCGAATCAGAACAGCCTGCGGCTCATCAACGCCCGCTGCCACTACATTTAAAAGGTTGTGAATCCCGTAGCAGAGGTATATGTAAGCGGCCCCGCCCTCCTGATACATAACCGCGGTGCGCGGCGTCTTCCCGCGGTGCGCGTGGCAGGCGGTATCCTCTTCGCCGGCATAAGCTTCGGTTTCGGTTATGCGGACGCGCAAAACATCTCCGCCGATCTTCCGGCAGAGTACCTTCCCCAGCAAAAGCGGCGCAAGCTCTGCCGCCGGAAGTTTGTATAGTTCTTTTGGCAATCGCGACATAGCACACATTCACCTCAACGATAGTATATCACATTTCAACGCGCAAAAAAATCCCTGCTGTAAATTGATCCGACAGGGGAGACAGGCAATCATGTACCCGGCGGTCAAGCCTAAGGCGCAAATAGCAGTGGACACTTTTCCCGTCTTTTGTTATGATTGGGTAAAAGAGATGGGATGGTGATTGCGTGAGCGTCAGGGTGATTCGCGCGGCTGAACTTAAAACCACGCGCTGGTCGGGCGGCAAAACCACAGAGCTGTTGATTTTTCCGCCGGGTTCGTCATATGAAGCGCGGAACTTTTCCGTGCGGGTTTCGAGTGCGAGCGTTGAGCTCGTGCGCTCTGACTTTACCGCGCTGCCCGGCATTACCCGCTATATTATGCCGCTGAGCGGGAACATTCGGCTCGAACACACGGCCGGCGATGGACAAATCCTGCCCGGGGCCAGCCTTTCGCCGCTGGATATTTACCGCTTTGACGGGGGCTGGTCAACTGTTTCACAGGGTGCGTGTACAGACTTTAACCTGATGCTGTCCGAGGGGTGGGAGGGGGAGATGTCTGCGCTCGCGGACAAAGGCGAGGCTGCCTGCGGGGCCGGTCAGCTGCTTTGCCTCTTTGCCCTTAAACCGATGGTGCTGACACTGGCCGGCGGGGAATATGCTTTGTCGCCCGGTGACGCGGTCGTTGCCGACGGCTCTGAGGCGGTCTTTATAACCGTTAAGGGAAAAGGCGCCGGCCTCGCGGCAGTGGCCAAAGCGTGGCGTGAATAATAATGGGGCGTATCTATTACAGATATCACCCCGATTCTGCTCAACAGGCCTCACAGGGCTGTGCAAAATTTCACGGGCTTGCGCACTGTTTTTTACCACAAAGCTTAAGGATTGCTGTTTTTGCCCTGTTCTTCAATTTCGCGCACCACCTCGGACAATGACGACAAGAAATCCGGCGTCTTGGCGAGAATGGCGTCGACATCCGCTGCCGCTGCCGCTTTTTCCAGCTCGTACGCATTGTCTGAGAGGGCTGAGCGGCCAACATTTCGCAGTGCGCTCTTGATCGCGTGTGCCTGTATGGTAAACGACTTGATCGCGGGCGCGTCTATTTCCGGCAGCGAGATGACGTCTCCGAGTACGCGGACAGACTTTTTCGCGTCGGCCAAAAAGCCTTTAATCATGATCTTAGAAAGCTTGGGCAAAGCGGTTATGTCGATGTCGCGGCTGATCGCTTTGGCCGCCTGGCGGACGCTCGGCTGCTGTTTGTTATAAATCAAATTCATCAGACACTCGTCCAGTTTGACCGGGTCGATTGGTTTTGAGATAAATCCGGAGAACCCGCTGTCCAAAAACATTTGGGACGCACCGGTGACGGCGTTCGCGGTCAGCGCAACAATCGGATGGCGATAGCCCATCTTGTGTAAAGTGGCCGCCGCCTCGACCCCGTCCATCTCGGGCATCATGTAATCCATGAATATAACGTCGTAAATGTTGCCATTTCTGACCTTTTCGATGGCGCTGACTGCGGTTGTACAGGTTTCAATCATGAGCTTATAGGGTTCCAAAAAGCCGCGCGCGACGTGCAGGTTTGTCTCTACATCGTCCACCACCAGTACCCGCCCGTATGGCATTGGGTGATGGTTAATCTTTGCCCCGTCGGTGTGTTTCTCGCTTGCGTAAGTAAATTTGCGCAATTTTTCAGCCACTTCATAGCCGATCTGTTCGCCGTCGATGACTTTTTGTTTGACCGTTACGGAAAACGCGCTGCCCACTCCGTATTCGCTCTCGAACGCGACTGCGCCCTCCATCATTTGCACAAGCCGCTTGACGATGAACAGGCCGATACCACTGCCCTCTGTGTTGCGGTTGACCGCGGCGTTAAATCGGGTGTACTCATAGAAGACGCGGTCTTTGTCCTCCGGCTTGATGCCCTGGCCGGTGTCGGCGATCTCAAATTGGAGCATGGTGTACCCTTTTTCCGCGCACTGTTCTTTGGCGTAGGAGACGGACAGTTTGACCTGCCCTTCATCTGTATACTTGATCGCGTTTGATAAAAGGTTGTTGAGAATTTGTTTGAGCCGCAGCTCGTCGCCCAAAAGTCTGCACGGAAGTGTTTCGTCCACTTCCAGGACAAGTGAGATGGGTTTTGAGCCGATGCGCACAATGTTTAGCTGTATTGAATCGCTGATCATGTCGGGCAGATCGTACTTGCCCGGGAGCAGTTCCAGCTTGCCGGTTTCGATTCGCGAAAGATCAAGCAGGTCGTTGACAATGCCGAGCAGGTGGGTGCCTGAGCTGCAAATCCGCTTGAATGCGTCGGTGGTCTCCTCGTCGTAATTTTCGTTTTGCATCTTGAGCTGGGCGATCCCAAGAACGGCGTTGAGCGGGGTGCGTATCTCATGGCTCATAGTCGCGAGAAAGTCGCTCTTTGACTTGTCGGCCTTTTTCGCCTGCATCAGCGCGTCTTCCAGATTTACCGAGGCTTCGCGCAGGTGGTTTACCGTTTCGTTGCGCAAAAAAGCGTTTGCGATTAAAAGGCTGGCCGAGCGCAGAATTGTCTCTTCGGTTTCGGTAAACAAGCGCTCGCCGCAACAGTCGTCAAAGCCCATGAACCCCCAAAGATGGCCCCGCAAAGTGATTGGCACAACCAGGATGGAGACGACCCCTTGGGATGAGAGGTGTTGACGCACGCCGTCCGGCATTTCGCGAACAATGCTGTTAATCGACTCATCTTTGGCAAAAGCGTCAATCCAGCTGGGCGCAACATCGCTGTAAGGGATATCAACCGTGTATTCGTTGCCCTGCTGTGGCTCCGCTTCTTCCGACCACTCGTAAATCTGCGTGCAGTGCAGCTTGCCGCCGACCGTGTGGTTTTTCCAGATATATACCCGGTCGGCCTTTACAGCCCCGGCCAAAAGCGCCATAGAGCTGTGCAGATCGCTGGTGAACTGACCGTGCTCAGCCTTAAGCAGTATGGTTGCGACGCGGTTGACTGTATCGAGAAGCTTGTCCCGCATATTGACGTCATCGAGTGTAGCAATCAGTTTGTTGCGCTGTTCCCATGCGCTGATCCGCATCTGGTTTTGCCTCAGCGCCATAACAAAACTGATCGAAACGGCAAGAATAAGGTCGGAGGTAGCGACCAGGATTAAAGTGTTTGAGAAGTTTATACCAAAATACATGCCCAAGGAAAAAAAGACCACGAGGGATGTGACCAGAGCGGTGATTTTGAACTTTAGCGGCAAAGGCAAAAAGGCGAGAAAGATCATAACCAGCGTAAAAGACGGAACATACCTGGCTGCGGCATATCCCGAGGTAGCCATTATTACGGCGGCCCCCAGATAAAGATAACCTACCAAATACATGAGCAGCAAGCCGGGGCGATGTCGAAAGCGCCTGGTAAACCGCAGAGCAATCAGCACAATACACAAAAGTGAAAGCCCAAGCTTTACCGCCAAAAGGTAAACCGGGTTTGCGTGAAGCTGTAAGTCCGTTGGGATATACGGCAAAAAAGCGACCATGACAATCAATGTCAAAAAGAATACTTTCCCTGATTCGTAGTTGAGCTCGCCCAACAATGTCTTTCGCGATTGCTCCGGCCCGTACTCTTCAAACCGGGTCTTGATTTTTCTGATCACTTTCATCATCACAAATATCCCCACTTGTTCATCCTATAATATATGACGGCTTGCCGCCGTTGTTATAAGCAGTGCCAAACGGATATCGGCGCGTTTATAAGTATGTGCAAAAACGGCTATGATAGAATAGCCGCCGATTCGCAATTACCTCATAGGTCGAACAGGCGGTGGTGACCGCCAGTCCTGAGTTATTAAAGTAAAGACCATTATTTTAAACTCCGATTAAACACCTACATTGTAGCACTTTTGTGTGGAATATTCAACTGGTATACCGAATATAGTCAAGACATACGCTGAAGAAATAAACAGGCCCGCTTTAAAGTGAGCGGGCCTGTCTGTACATTTTATTTGACCGCTTTGATTAAATCCTCTGCCTTGTCTATCCGCTCCCACCGCACGCCCAAATCCTCACGGCCCATGTGGCCGTAGGCGGCCAGTGCCTGGTAGATGGGTTTGCGCAGGTCAAGCTCCCGGATGATCGCGTTCGGGGTAAACGAGAATACATTGCGGACAGCGCCGGCCAGCTTCAGGTCGTCTACCTTGCCGGTGCCGAATGTCTCAACCATAACCGAGACCGGCTCAGCCACGCCAATCGCGTAGGCCAGCTGAAGTTCACATCGGTCGGCCAGCCCGGCCGCGACAATATTTTTGGCGGCGTAGCGGGCCATATAAGCCGCCGAGCGATCGACCTTGGTTGGGTCTTTGCCCGAAAAACAGCCGCCGCCATGCCGGCCATACCCGCCGTAAGTGTCCACGATGATCTTTCGGCCGGTCAGCCCGCTGTCCCCGTGCGGGCCGCCGATCACAAACCGCCCGGTGGGGTTGACCAGGTATCTTGTATCCCGCAGGAGGCTGTCCGGCAGTGTGGGCAGTGCCAGATGTTCGATCAAATCTTTGCGGATGGTCTCGACATCCACCTCTTCGGCGTGCTGGGTGGACATGACAATGGTGTCGATCCGCGCGGGCTTGCCGTCAACATACTCGACGGTTACCTGTGTTTTGCCGTCCGGGCGCAGGTAGGGGAGCTTGCCGTTTTTGCGCAGGGCGGTCATCCCTTTGGCCAGCTTGTGGGCGGCTGAAATAGCCAGTGGCATATACTCGGGAGTCTCGTTACAGGCGTAGCCGAACATCATCCCCTGGTCACCCGCGCCGACCTGGTCGTTCTCGCGGTCGACAGCCGCCCCCTCGCGGATTTCCAGCGCCTGATTGACGCCCATGGCGATGTCGCCGCTCTGTTCATGAATGGCGGTGAGCACCGCGCAGCTCCCGCCGTCAAAGCCAAAGGCGGCGTTGTCGTAGCCGATGTCCTTGACCACCTGACGCGCGACTTTCGGGATATCGCTGTAGGTGGTGGTCGAAATCTCACCCATTATGACCACAAGGCCGGTGGTGGTGCAAGTCTCGCAGGCCACCCGCGCGGCCGGGTCCTGCCCGATGATGCTGTCCAGAACCGCATCCGAAATCTGGTCGCAAATCTTGTCCGGGTGCCCCTCGGTGACTGATTCCGACGTAAACAAATTCCTTGCCATTTAACATTCTCCTTTGGTGAAAAATAAGCGAAAGACCCGTGATGTGGGTCTTTCGCGATATTGGCTTACCTCATCTGCCGGGGAATCACCCCGCAGGAATTGGCACCTTGCCGCCCGCGGCAGGTTGCCGGACTTCACAGGGCCCACTCCCTCAGTCACTCTTGATAAGGCGTATTCAATTGTGTCCGGTATCATTATAACAGCTGGGTGGGCGGTTGTCAAATTAGATCACACCCTGTAATGCCATTACAACCATAATCAAGCTGACCAGCACAAGCCCGGCGGCCAGAAGTACGCCGATATTCCATTTTTGCGCGGCGGCCTCCCCGCTTTCTTCCCGCTCGGGGATCAGCCTGGATGCGCGAAGCGCCCTGATCAGCGGCTTGTAAAGAAGCAGTGCCAGCGTCGCGTTCAGCCCGCCCTTGATCAGGTTAAAGGGGAGAAAGACGGGAATCAGCATAGCCGCCACCGCTTCGCGCGGGATTCCCATAAACGCGGGGGTGACAATGTAGTTCCAAAGCAGCATGGACGCGGTCGAAAGCAAAATCCCGCAGGCAAGCCCGATGACCGCGCCCTGTATGGTCTGGCGTTTCTGGTAGATGTAAGCGGCGGTGCAGGCAAAGGCAACGGTGGAGACTACGTTCATAAAAAACCCGATCGGCCCGGTTTCACTCAGGGTTACCATCTGTAAAAATGAGACGATCCCCGAAATGAGGAATGCGGCCATCGGCCCGAAAAGGAACCCGGCGAACACGATGACAACATCTTTCGGGTCGTAGCGCAAAAACGCGACCACCGGTACCCGGCCAATCACCCAAAGGACATAGGAGATGGCGGTCAGGCTGGCCAGAACGGTCAGTTTCCTCGTTTTAGAATAGTTTGCGGCTGCTGCGTACATTGTTTTACTCCCTCCAGTTGTTTTTGTTTAGCCTGTTCGGATGGACGCAAAAAATCCCCGAAACGGGTGCTTCGAGGACGCGCAGACAGAAAAAATCCGCCCATGTTTCTTTCATCCGGACTATACCGTCGGTCAGGGGATCTAACCCTGTCGGCCAATTGGCTCGCGGACTCGTGGCCTGAAGTCAGCCCTTTACCGCCGGTGAGGAGTTACACCTCGCCCTGAAACAGACTATTCACTTGTCGCTATTATATGCGAGGCGCAAGAATTTGTCAAGCCCCGGGACTAAACATCCGCGCCGCGCTTCTTGTAGAACCGGTCCACAACAACCACCGCGGCGATTAACAAAGCCGTCACAACCAGCCCAAGCCGGCCCAAGCCCGCGGTCACTTCCAGCTCAAACACGAACACAACCAGCCCAAGCCCGATGATTGTCCCCAAGCCGCCGAGTATTCCCGTGTATGTACGCAGATCCTCATCCCGTATTCCGTCCCGCGTTTTTGGCGGCGCAAACAGAAAACTGAGGCTGCGAATCAATACGATAACACCCATAATCAATTGGACAAAACCGCTGATGCCCAGTGAATGTGCCCGGGATGTAAAGGCGCAGGCAACCGCCAAAACAACGGCAGACGCCGCGCCGGCCCGAATAACTTTATCTCTCATCTTTACAAAAACACAACGCTTTCAATATTCAGGCATTTGCCGGTCTTGTTGTCGATTTCAAGCGCGACCGCCGAGATTCTTACATCCAACGGGTCGACCTCAAAACGGCCGGGCAAGTTGGTGCGCATCTTCATGATGGCCATCTCCGCTTTCACGCCCAGCACCGAGTGAAAGCCGCCGCACATCCCGACATCGGTCAGGTAGCCGGTTCCGCCGGGCAGAATCATCCCGTCGGCGGTGGGGACATGGGTATGTGTGCCGATCACCGCCGACACCCGGCCGTCCAGGTAATAGCCCATGCATATCTTCTCAGCGGTGGCTTCAGCGTGGAAGTCAACAAGAATACAAGGGGTATCAATGTCGTCAAGCAGCCGGTCAATGCAATCAAACGGGTTCTCATTCGGGTTGAGGTATACAAGCCCTTGCAGGTTGATGACACAGAGCCGGTTGCGCGGGTCGTCGTACAAAAAGACACCGGCGCCGGGGGCGGTTGGGTGATAATTGGCCGGCCGGAGTACGCCGGCTTTCTTTTCGAGCTGATCATAAGCCTCTTTGCGCCTAAGCGCGTGGTTGCCGGAGGTGATCACATCGACCCCGCTGTCCTGCATGTGGCGAAGGCTTTTGGCGGTCATCCCGTTTCCGTCGGACGAGTTTTCGCCGTTGGCCACCGTTACATCCACCTGATAGCGCGCTTTGAGCATAGGCAGTTTTTCCCGCAGATAATCACAGCCGGACTGCCCGACCACGTCACCGACCATCAACACAACCATCGCCCGCTCAACTCCTTACGCTTCGATTAAGGGGACATCGATCTCAAATGTTGTGCCCTCGCCCACCAGAGCAGGCCGGTGAAGGACAATGTTTACGATGTCGCCGACCTGTCTGGCGGCCAGAACCGCGGCAATGTCGTTGAGGTTTAAAATGCGCTCACCGTCGATATAAGTGATGATGTCGCCGCGAATTACCCCGCGCGAGATCAGCTCGGTAGATGAGATGCTGTCAATCTGTACACCCGGCGGCCAGCCGCGCTCGCGCGCGTCGGTTTCGGTCACAATCATCCCGGTAATGCCGAGCAGCGGCCGGCCGGTCACCCGGCCGTTCGAGATCAAGTCTTCTATAACCGGGATCGCGTCCGAAATCGGGATGGCGAACCCGATCCCCTCATAGCCGATCTCGACAATCTTCGCGGTGTTGATCCCGATCACCTGGCCGAATTCATTGCAGAGCGGCCCGCCCGAGTTGCCGGGGTTTATGGCCGCGTCGGTCTGAATGAATGTGGTTGAATTAAACGGGGTGGTGATCACCCGGTTGACCGCGGAGACAACCCCGCGGGTTACGCTGCCGGCCAGTTCCAGCCCGCCGGGGTTGCCGATGGCGACCACGGTCTCGCCGACTTCGAGCTGGTTGGAATCACCAAAGACGGCGGCGGTCAGCCCGGTCTGATTAACCCGGATGACCGCAAGGTCGGTGCGGTTGTCGTAACCGACCAAAAAAGCTTCGGCCTCTGTGTTGTCGTCAAAGACCACCCGCAGCGAATCCGAGCCCTCGACTACGTGCGCGTTTGTGACGATGTAACCGTCCTCGCTGATGATAATCCCGCTGCCGCCCGTGGTCGGGATCAGCAGGTGGCTGGCCTGGTAGTTGACGATTCCGACCACGGACGGGCGGACCACCCTGGCCACCTGTGGGATGGTCATCAACTCCCCGACAGACGGGGTGTAGTCGTCGGTGGGCGGCCGGCCTTCGATGGGTATGGTGAAGCCGCCCTCCCCGCTGGGGGCGGAGGGTACCCACGGCTGCTGACTGACATTGTCCGCAGCCGGCTCACTGCCGGTGACCGCCCAAATGACGTTGTACCCGGCGATTCCAAGCATCCCGACCGAGATCAGGCAAAGAACGGCCATCACAAAAACGACAACCCCGCGGTTTCGCTTTTTGCGCCCTTTTTGGGGCGGCGACTTGTCATATTCGGCAAAGTTCCACTGATAGCCGTACCCGGGCTGGCCTTCAAGCGGTTTCCAGCTGTGGGAGTTGCCGTATTGGTAGGGGTTTTGCGGTTGACCCTGACTGCCCCCGATATAAGGCGGCGCAAACGAACCCCCGCCCATATTCCGGACAAAGCCGCCGTGATAGCGGCCCCGGCTCCGGCTACCGGCACCGTGTTCAGGCGGGGGCGTCTCAAAGACAGGCAGGGGGGCGGACTGTGCCGCTTTTGGCTCCGTTTTTGGAGTGTATACAGGCTCTACAAACTCCAGCGCAGGCCGGGCTGCCTCAGATTCTTGGGAATAGTCAAGCTGACCCGGATCCCGGTCAGGGGATGGGTCCTGCGCGGGCGGGGCGGTCTGTACAGGCGTCCCCTCCGGCCCGGAATCTATATTTTCGCGTTCATACTCACTCACGCACACTACCTCCGTCCAAAGCCCAAAAGATGGTATCGTCTAATTATACAGTATCGGACAGGAAAAATCTACGACAAATTCCGCTAATTAACAAGAGTTTGTCTTGAAGCCGCTTGCTGTGACAGCGATGGCGCGGCAATGGGCTTTAAAACACACGCCGGATTTACCGTGTTTTTTCTTTGTTTTCTTTCTCCTTCTCCAGCTCCTTGATGATCTGTTTGGGCGGGTTGGGGATACAGATTTCAAATTCTGTGTAACTGCCCTCTTCTGTACGGACAAAGATTTCGCCCTTGTGGTAATTGATGATCGACTTTACGATGTGCAGGCCGAGCCCGACCCCGCTCTTGTTCAGGGACCGGCTTTTATCGGACTTATAAAACCGCTCGAAAAGCAGGGGGACTTCCGACTTGATCAATCCTTCACCGGTGTTGCGAATGGCGATATAACTGCGCTGCCCGTCGATCTGGTAATGGAAAGTGATCACGCCGTCCTCGTTGACAAACTTGATCGCGTTGTCTATGAGATTGTAAATGACTTGATGCATCAGGTCAATGTCGGCCCAGACCCAAACCTTGTCGGCGTCAAGCCCCTTGATGGTCAGGTGTTTCTCATCAATGACCGCCTCAAAATTAAAGACGGTCTGCCGGACAATCTCGCCCACGTCGAACAGGGTGTAGTTGATGTTCAGCTCACCCGTTTCAATCCGGGCGGTGTCCAGCATGGACCGCGCCAGCCGCGCCAGCCGCTTGACTTCGTTTGAGACAACACTCAGATACTGCTCGTGCTTCTCTTTCGGGATAGTGCCGTCCAGGATTCCGTCCACAAAGCCGCCGATGGTGGTCATCGGGGTCTTGAGCTCGTGGGAAACATTGGCAACAAAAGACCGCCGGGTCGTCTCGGTTGCCGCCAGGGTGGAGGCCATATTGTTAAATGCCATAGCCAGCTGACCCAGCTCGTCGTATCCGCCCACCTGTACCCGCTTTGAAAAATCCCCCTGTGAAAAACTTTGGGTGGCGCTGAGCATTTCCTTTAGCGGACGAACCAGGTTGGAAGTGATAAAATATATCAGCACAAAGGCGATAAAGAGCACAACGGCCGCACTGATGCTAAACATATTTAAAAGTTCGCGCAAAAATACCATATGGCCTTCGGCGTTGGCTGAGGCGAACACAACCCCGATCACCTGGCCGCCCGCCTCAACCGGCACTCCGACCACATAATGCAGCTCAGAAAAAAAGTCATCCAGCGTGCCGGTGCCGGTAAAAATAGAGCCGGTCGCCTCATAGACCACATCGGCGGGAAGTGCCCGCCCGTGTGCCTGTGCGCTCTGTGCCCCCGCGCTGTAAAGTACATGGCCGCTTGTGTCGGCCAGGAACAACTCAACATCCATGGCGACCGCTAAAATTTCAAAGATCTCGGAGATTCCGCGTTCGTTGATATGCCCGTAAAGTACAAAGTCATAAAAGCTGTGGGATGTGATTGCGGCGGCGTTTCGCGCGTTCCGCTCAAGCATCTCGTACCGGTCACTTTGAAAGTATTGGGAAGCAAAGACCATGAGCACGGCGCCCAATATAATAATGCTGAGCACCATACAAAAAGAGAAGATCGAAAAGTATTTCCTGAACAGGCTGCTGCTTTTCACAAGCAATCCCTACTCTTTCACTTCAAATTTATATCCCACGCCCCAAACAGTCTTCAGCGTCCACTTACCCGATACGCCCTCCAGCTTTTCGCGCAGCCTCTTGATGTGTACGTCCACCGTTCTCGAATCCCCGTAATACTCAAAGCCCCAAACTTCATCCAATAGCTGGTCGCGGGTGTAGACCCGGTTGGGGTTGCTGGCCAGGTGAAAGAGCAGTTCAAGCTCTTTGGGCGGGGTATCGACCACCTTGCCGTCCACTTTCAGCTCGTACTTGGTCATGTTGACCACCAGCTTGTCATAGCTGACCTCTTTGGTGTCGGCGCCGTCGTTGGTTTTGCCGGTTCGGCGGAGAACCGCTTTGATTCGCGCGACAATTTCTTTTGCGTCAAAGGGTTTGACCACGTAGTCGTCCGCGCCAAGTTCAAGGCCGAGCACCTTATCGAAGGTCTCGCCTTTGGCGGTCAGCATGATGATGGGGGTGTTCGATTTTTTGCGGATTTCCCGCAAAACCTGCCAGCCGTCCAGCTTTGGCATCATGATATCGAGCAGGACGATATCCGGGCTTTCCGGCCCGAACTTGGACAGAGCCTCTTCGCCGTCGTTGGCGATGATGACCGTGTAGTCTTCTTTTTCCAGATAAAGCCGCAAAAGCTCGACGATGTTTTTGTCGTCGTCCGCAACCAGAATTTTGCCTTTTTGCATTTTTTACATCCTCCACAATTTATTGCGCTAAGATCATTATAGCCTAAAAAGACCCATAATGATGAATTTTTTCTAAAGTTTTTGAACTTTTGGCTTGCAAGATGTTTGCAGGGCATGTACAATATACAATTGACAATTAACCGGCGCAGTGTTTTGCTGCTTAACCAGTTGTTGTTTGCTTTGGTTTTGCATTTCGGATTTTCAGGCGTTAGGGCTTGTCGGAATCTCCGGTGGCCTTGCGTTTCGGGGATTAAGGGCATATAATCGGGATTTCCGATATCGTTGCCTTTCGGGCTATAAGGACATATCGGAATCTCCGATGGAATTAAAATGGGGCGCTTCGCCCCCAAGCCCCCGAGTTACTTTTTTCCACGACCAAAAAAGTAACCAAAAAGGCCGCTTAAGGGGGGCAGGGGGCCCGCCCCCAGCTGGCCCCCCTTAAGAA